>ENA-UOOR01000083-UOOR01000083.1-fermentation-metagenome-genome-assembly--contig:-NODE-83-length-128413-cov-90.673421_pt1 | contig 128413 bp, 119 predicted proteins | sample MGYA00245780_ERZ724029 | MGnify/ENA primary metagenome ERZ724029 (study PRJEB28704, sample SAMN03018315) | fermentation metagenome | biome: anthropogenic terrestrial biome; feature: soil...
ACCATAAGAATATGGAGATCCGCGTCCAGGATAACGATCGCGTTCGAGAGGCGGTGGTAGCGTAACGAAAGTTCTGTAAAATTGAATTGGCCCTGGATCCAACCTAGATTTGGACAAAGGAGAAACAGGGCCATGGATCCCTTAGCGTTAATCGAAGATTATCTTTCCGATCAGGAGAACGGCATGAAGAACCTCATCACCGGATTCCTCAACCAGGTGATGCTCGCAGAGGCCCTCCAGCAGGCAGGAGCCGCCCAGTACGAACGCACCGATGCGCGGAAAGCGCATCGAAACGGTTACAAGGACCGATCCCTCAAGACCCGATACGGGGAGACGATCCTCCGGAAACCGCAGTTTCGGGAGTTCTCGTTCGAGACACAGGTCTTTGGACGGTATGCCCGGGTGGAGAAGGCTCTGGTGAATGCAATCGTCGAATCCTACCTCCAGGGCGTCTCAACGAGGAGAGTCCAGGAGATCGTCAGTCATCTGGGGATCGATCAGCTCTCTCCGGCTTCGGTCTCCCGGATGGCCAAGGACCTCGACGATCAGGTGCAGGCATTCCTCCTGCGGCCGATCGAACAGGCTATCTCGTATCTCTTCGTGGATGCTTCCTACTACAAAATCCGGGACGGAGCACGGTACGTCACCAAGGCGGTCCTGGTGGTCGCCGGAGTGCGCGAGGATGGTTACCGGGAGATCCTCGGCGCAAGAATCACAGATTGTGAGAATGAGGAATTCTGGTCGGGACTCTTCGAGGACCTCAAAGAACGAGGACTTGCCGGGGTTCAACTGGTCATCTCTGATGGGCATACCGGCATCCAGAAGGCGGCTGAAGCCGCCTTCCTCGGTGCATCCTGGCAGATGTGTCAGGTTCATTGTACCCGAGCCGTCTTGAGGAATATTCCCCGGAAACATCAGAAGGAGGTTGTAGAGGGGCTGAAGGAGGCCTATGGAAGTGAACAAAGGCTTCAAGATCTCGCCGATGACCTGAATGCCAGGGGGTACCGGAAAGCAGCCAATACCATCGAACGATTCCTCCCCGGGCTTATGAGTTACACGGCATTCCCGAAACAGCACGGGAAACGGCTCCGAACCACAAACCTGATGGAACGGGTCAATAAGGAGCTAAAACGAAGGACCAAAGTCGTAGGAGCGTTCCCGAACGAGGAATCCCTCCTCCGGCTGGTCGGATCTATCCTGATGGACATCAACGAGGAGTGGGTCACCGGCAGAAGGTATTTGACGATGGAGAAGGAATGATCAAGCAAGGAGACAGGGCTCAGGCAAATTACAGAAAATCTGAGACGTTACCAGGCGGTCAAAGAGCTCCGAGAGCGGGACCCGCGGTGCCGGGGTGTATAACTTCGATCTCCCGAACCGCTGCATGCTCACGTCTCCGCTCGACTGGAGTACCTCGAGATACTTGGAGACGGTGGCCCGGTTCATCCCGAGTTCGCGGGCGAGTGCAGATATAGAGAGACCCCGCGGCGAATGGTCTTTGAGGAGATCGATGATCCTGCTGAACTTATCCTGGTACTCGTTCATAGGTGCTGCTCCACAGGTTTTCCGGACTTGCATCCGGCAGGAGATCTACACAGACAATTGGGTAGAATCGGTAATTATCTTTCGGAGTCGATGGGAAATTCCGGCCGGCCGTGTCCTGCAGCGGCCAGCCGGGAGGCGCCGCCACGGCAGGCGCGGCTTTAGGTCGGAGAGACCCGGGAATCGCGCTGTTCCCACCTGTCAGGAAACAATGTTTTATACCCCTGCAAAGAGCATCTTCAACTGAAGGCACCATGAACAACAGACTCATGGACTCTCTGGATGCGACAATAGAACGCGGCCGCACCGATCTCGACGCGAGGATGCAGGCACTCGCCGGGAAGCTCGCCTACGCCGAGACGGCGTACGCCCTTCCCGTGACCTACGCCGTCACCGGGATTGCCGTGCGTGATGCGGACGGAGCACGCGAAGCATACGGACAGTCCGGCAACAACCTCCTCGTCGCCTGCGAATGCCTGATGGCCGGCGAAAGCGGTGTCGCGAGCCCTTACACCGGGTTCATCCCGGACGCGGTTCTCCGTGGGCTCGGCTACACCCTGGTCGACGGGAGTATCACCGGTCTCGGCCTCCTCGTCGGGACGCCGGAGAGCTCCGATGCTGTAGCGGCGATCTGCCGGGAGATGCAGGAGAAGTCTCTGCTCACCTTCCTTGCCGGCGGGGTCGTGGAGGCGCTCTCCGGCGCCGGCGTCCGCCTGGGGCTGGATTACCGTCTGGTACCGCTCGGACCGCACAGCGCCCGCGGCATCCATTTCGCCGACGCCGTCGCCCGAATCGCGATGATGTTCGGCGGGGTGCAGCCGGGAGACGTTCACTCCCTGCTCAGATACGCCGCGGAGCGGGCGAAGGCGTTCGTGATCGCGTTCCCCGGCCTCACCGACGAAGAGGTTGCGTTTGTCGATGCCCTGAGGATACTCGGGATACCGATCCTCGCGGCCGGCGATGGCTACGGGGGAGGGGAATGGGTACCGGTCGCTCCCGCCGATGCGGTCCGGACCGGGATGGACCTCCGCGGGATCCGGGTCACGGTCACGGCGATCCCGATCCCCATGGCCTGCTCGCCCGCGTTCGAGGGGAAGAGCATCCGCAAGGAGGAGATGTACGTGGAGTTCGGCGGCAGCAGGACCCCCGCCTTCGAGCTCCTCCGGATGCGGCCCAAGGAGGAGGTCGAGGACGATGCGGTCACCGTCGTCGGGCCCGACGTGGACGACGTTCCGGAAGGCACCGCCCTCCCGCTCGCGATCCTGGTGGACGTCGCCGGCGCGAGGATGAAGAAGGACTACGAGCCGGTGCTTGAGCGGCGGATCCATAACTTCATCAACTACGGCGAGGGGTCCTGGCACGTTGCGCAGCGGGACCTCATCTGGGTGCGGCTCTCGAAAGAGGCGGTGGCAAAAGGCGTCAAGATCCGGGACCTCGGGACGCTGCTCGCCCACAAATTCAGGATGGAGTTCCCGGATCACATCGATGCGGTCCAGGTGACGCTGGTCACCGACGAACAAAAGGTCACGGAGATGCTCGTGGAGGCACGCGAGACCTATGCAGCGCGGGACGAGCGGATCGCCGGCATGAAGGACGAGGATGTTGGGACCTTCTACTCCTGCACCCTCTGCCAGACGTTCGCACCGAACCACGTCTGCGTCATCACCCCGGAGCGGCCGGCGCTTTGCGGGGCGATCACCTGGCTCGACGCCCGGATCGCCTACGAGATCACTCCCGCCGGGGCGAACCAGCCGGTCGAGAAAGGAGAGGTGGTCGATGCCGTCTACGGGGAGTTTGCGGGGGTGAACCGATTCGTCAAGAAAGCGTCCCACGGCGAGGTCGACCGGATCTCCCTCTACAGCATGGTCGAGAACCCGATGACCGCCTGCGGATGCTTCGAATGCATCGCGGCCGTCGTCCCGGAGGTGAACGGAATTCTCATCGTCAACCGGGACTATACGGGGGATACGCCGCTCGGAATGACCTTTTCGACGCTCGCCGGGACGATTGGCGGAGGTGCGCAGACGCCGGGGTTCATCGGCATATCGAAGAATTACATCCTGAGCGACCGGTTCCTCCAGGCCGAGAACGGTATTACGCGGGTGGTCTGGATGCCGTCCTCCCTGAAAGAAGAACTCGAAGACCGGCTGCGGGAGAAACTCGCCGGGCAGGGGATGACGGACCTCTTTGAGAAGATCGCAGACGAGGTCTCGGCACCGACAATCGAGGACCTGGTCGCATTCCTCGAACGCGTCGATCATCCCGCGCTCACGATGAAGTCGCTGATCTAGGAGGGAATGACGCGTGATAGACAGCAATGAACCCGGATCGGCGATCCGGGAGGTGCGTCTCGGCGCCACGCGGGCTGAAGGAGGGACCCGGGAGGTCTCCTATGTGATCGGAGGCGAACGGGGTCTGCCGTTCTCCCGGGAAGAACCGGGCAGGTTCCTCGTGGCGCTCGAAGTCTGCGACGACCCCCGGTTCTGGCCGCAGGTGGTCCGCGACTATGTGGGCGACCTCGCGAACAACCCGGATGAGTGGGCACGGGCCGCGGAGCGCACCTACGGCGCGGATCTCGTACGGCTGAACTTGACCAGCACAAAACAGCGTGGATTCGATGCATTTTCCGAGATCGCCGCGACGACGGAGCGGGTGCTTGCGGCGACGACCCGGCCCCTGATCATCGAGGGGAGCAACGAGCCGAACCTCGACAGCGAGGTCTTCCGCCGCTGCGGAGAGGCGGGAGAGGGCGAACGGCTCCTCCTCGGAACCGCGGAAGCCGACCGCTACCGGAGCGTCGCCGCAGCGGCGCTGGCATACGGTCATGCGGTGATCGCCCAGTCGCCCATCGACATCAACCTTGCCAAGCAGTTGAACATCCTCCTCCAGGAGATGGGCGTGCCGCAGGACAGGATCGTGATCGACCCATTCACGGGGGCGCTCGGCTACGGGTTCGAGTACTCCTACTCGGTGATGGAGCGGATACGTCTCGCCGCCCTCTCCGGGGACGCGGACCTCGCGATGCCGATGATCTGCGCCTCCACCGACACCCTCTCGGTCCGCGAGGTGCGGGAAGCCCCGCCGGAGGAAGAGGATGCGATGGCGGTCGCATGGGAGTTCTACACCGCCTACTCCGCCATCGTGGCCGGCGCGTCGATCGTCTGCGTCCGCCATCCCCTGACCGTGGGGAAACTCAAGACGGCACTCGGGGTGTGAACTCCATGGCAATGAAAGCACTCGACATCTACAAACATCTTCCGAAGACGAACTGCAAGAAGTGCGGCTACCCTACATGCCTTGCCTTTGCCATGAAACTCGCCACGGGGAAGGCGGAGATCGAAGCCTGTCCGGACCTCGACCCCGAGACGAAAACCCTGCTCGGCGGGGTGACCCGGCCGCCGGTCCGGCTCGTGCAGGTCGGCGTGGGGGAACGGTCGGTTCCGGTCGGAGAAGAGTTCGTCCTCTTTCGGCACGAGAAGACCTTCTATCATCCGCCGGGGATCATGGTGCAGGTCTCCGATGCCTGGCCTGAGGAGAAGGTGCGTTCTGTCGTGGAGGAGGTCAGGGACACGGTCGTCCAGCGGGTGGGGCAGGACCTCGTCCTCAACGGGATTGCGGTAAGAAACGAGAGCGGCCTTCCCGACCGGTTCGCCGCGACCGTGACGCTTGCCGGGGGCGGGAGCAGCCTCCCTCTCGTGCTGATCGCCGACAACCCCGCGTCCTTTGAGGCGGCCCTCGCAGTCGCCGGAAACTACCGGCCGCTGATCCACGCCGCAACAGAAGAGAACTGGGAGGAACTCGCCGCACTCGCGAAGCGCTACGGGTGCCCCCTCACCGTGCGGACCCCCAACCTCCCGAACCTCGCCGTACTCGCCGGGAAATGCGCGGACGCCGGGGCTCCGGACCTCCTGCTTGATCCCGTCCCGCAGTCGCTTTCCGGTTTCATCGCGACCGCGACGGAGATCCGGAGAGCCGCCATCGGGCGGACCGAGCCCGGGCTCGGCTACCCCATCTACCTCGACACCGTGCCGCTCAACGAGACCGACGCGGCCCTCGCGGCGGGCATCCTGAAGTACGCAGGGATCATCGTCGCCCCCCCGCTTGCCCATGCTTCCCGGGAAGCGGCGCTCACCCTGCGGCAGAACATCTACACCGACCCGCAGAAACCCATCCAGGTGACGCCGGGAATCTACCCGATCAACGATCCCGGGCCGAGCGCCCCGATCCTCCTCACGGTGAACTTCTCGCTCACCTACTTCACGCTGCTCGGCTACCTCGAGGCGTCCGGGATACCCAGTTACCTCTTCATAGCAGACACCGAAGGGCTCTCGGTCCTTACGGCCGTCGCCGGCGGGAAACTGACGGAGACCCTCGTCGCCGAATCGCTCAAGGAGTTCAATGTCGGAGACCTGGTGGACCACCGTCTGCTGGTCATCCCCGGCTACGCCGCCCCCCTCTCCGGGAAGATCGAGGACGCAACCGGGTGGAAGGTGCTGGTCGGTCCCCGGGACGGGGCCGATCTCCCCGGATACCTCGAAGCGGAGTGGAAAACCTGATGCCGACCGTTACGTTTCTCCCGGGCTACCGAAAGGTGACCGTGCCGGGGGGAACGACCATCCTCGACGCGGCGCGGGCGGCCGGTCTCTCCATGAACGTGGTCTGCGGCGGGCAGGGAAAATGCGGGAAGTGTCTCGTCTTCATCAAAGAAGGCACGGCAACGTTCGACCGCGATAAATATCGCAGGTTCTTCTCGGACGACGAGATCGCCCGCGGGGCGTGCCTTGCCTGCCAGGCGACCGTTGTCGGCGACGTCCTGGTGAATGTCCCGGCCGAGTCGCTCATCCAGGAGCAGAAGATCCTGGTAGAGGTCCCGGGCCAGGAGGGAATTCCGTTCAACCCCGCCGTCCGGAAGTACGTGGTCCGCCTCGAGCCGCCGTCCCTGGACGACACGACTCCCGACCTCACCCGCGTGCTGGAGGGGATCGAGAAACAGGGCGGGCCGCCCCCGACCAGTATCTACGCGCCGCTCGACGTCCTCTGCTTTCTCCCGCTGGTGCTCCGCCGGAACGAGTGGAACGCGACCGCCACGGTCGCCCTGGCGCCCGTCGGCTACCGCCTGAGCAGCGTGGACGGAGGCGACACCTCCGAAAGGCTCTACGGGGCGGCGGTGGACCTCGGGACCACCACGGTCGTGGCCTACCTCTGGAGCCTGACCGACGGCCGGATACTCGCCACGGCCTCCAACTACAACCGGCAGATCTCCTGCGGCGAGGATATCCTCTCGCGGGTGAACTTCTCCCGGAAGAGCGGCCTATCCCAACTGCAACAACTTGCGACGGAGAGTATCAACGAGGCCCTGACGACCGCCGCCGACACGGCAGGGATCGACCGCGAGGAGATCTTCGAGGTGATGGTCGCCGGAAACACGGTGATGACCCATCTCTTCCTCGGGATCGACCCCGCCTACATGATCACCGAGCCCTACATCCCGGTCGTGCGGCGGATGCTCTCGACGGGCGCCGGGCAGATCGGGATTGCGGCCCACCGGAACGCCGAGGTCTACACCTTCCCGGCGGTCTCGAACTTCATCGGCGGCGACATCATTGCCGATATCCTGGCAACCGGAATGACGGACCGCGAGGAGGCGACGCTCATGGTGGATATCGGCACGAACTTCGAGGCGGTGCTCGGCAACAGCGACTGGATGCTCTCCTGTGCGGGCGCGGCCGGGCCAGCTCTGGAGGGAGGGGAGGTGCTCTTCGGCATGCGGGCAAACCCCGGTGCAATCGAGCGGGTCGCGATCGACGCCGAGACGCTCACGCCGACCTGCTCGACGATCAACGGCGTACGGCCGCGGGGGATCTGCGGGTCGGGCCTTATCGACCTGCTCGCGGAACTGCTCCGCACCTGCGTCATCGACCGGACGGGACGGATCAATCTGGATATCAGCCATCCCCGGGTCAGGAAGGGACAGTATTACCCGGAGTACGTGGTGGCCTGGAAGAAGGAGACGTCAGTTGGGAAGGATATCGTCATGACCGAGAACGACATCAGGAACCTTATCATGAGCAAGGCGGCGATCCACGGGGCCTGTATGACGCTCCTCGACGCGGCGGGCCTTGAGCCCGGGGACATCGGCAGGGTCTGCTTTGCGGGGGCGTTCGGGAACTACCTCAACAAGGAGAACGCCATCACCGTCGGGCTGATACCCGAGATGCCCCTGGACCGCGTGGAAAACATCGGGAACGGAGCGATCACCGGCGCGAACATCGCCCTGATCAACCGCAAGCGACGGAAGGAACTCGACGCGATCGCCCGGAGGATCACCTACATCGAGCTGAACGCCGAACCGTCCTTCATGGACCGATATACGTCGAGTTGCTTCTTGCCGCACACCGACTTTACTCTCTTCCCGCACGTGCAGCAGATGCTCGAGGCGTGTCGGGCGAAGCAGGGGGTGAGGTCGTGGCAGGCATGATTCCGTCCCCCGGGCTCCGCGCGACCGGGGTGGGAGCGCTCCCCCACCGCGACCCCGACGAGGCGTGCCGGGCGGTGCTCGCGGCCTTTCCCGAGGTTCCCTACGTCCCCACCCTGCCGACCCGGGGGCTCCTCGAGGCGATCGTCTTTGCCGACGCCGAGTACCTCCCCGGCGGGGTGGTCCGGGACGGCAGGCTCGTGGTCGACCGGAGCATCGATCCCTCGGAAGCGATGGAGCGGATCCTGCTCGACTACCTCGAACAGAACGCGGACCCCTACCGGGTCGGCGAGGCCTACGGGTCGGGGTTTCATGCGATGATGGGCCGCGACCTCTCCGACGCCCTCCTCGTCAAGTGTCAGGTGACCGGCCCGGTGACCTTCGGGATGCAGGTGGTGGACGAGACCCGCCGGCCCATCCTCTACGACCCGGAGTACGCCGACCTGCTCGGGAAACTCCTGGGGCTGCGGGCCCGGTGGTGCGAGGGGGCGATGCGGGAGCGGATGGGCGCACGCGCGACCCTGGTGGTTCTGAGCGATCCCTACCTCGCGTCGCTCGGCTCAGCGGTCGTCCCGGTGGATGCCGGCGTCGCGGCATCCGCCTATGAGGATATCGCCGGGCTCCTCGACGGGGGGCTCGGCATCCACTGCTGCGCCAACACCGACTGGGCGTTCATCCTCGGACTTGAACCTGCCGTGGTCTCGATCGACGCCTGGACCTACGCCCGGGAGTTCCTGCTCTACGCCGACGACGTCGCCCGCTACATGGAGGCGGGAGGCGTGGTGGCCTGGGGGGTCGTCCCCGCAGAATACTCCATCTTTGCAGCGGAAAAGCCCGATGCGTTCTTCTCCCGGTTCCAGGAGATCCGCACCCGGGCGACGGAGACGATCGACCCCGACCTCTTCGACCGCCAGTCCCTGATCACGCCGACCTGCGGTATCCGGAACGCTAACGAGGAGGAGGCCGTCGCAATCATGGCGGCGACCGCCTCGCTCTCCCGCCGCCTCCGGGGCGAGGGGCCGTGACCCGGGCTCCGGCCCGACGCTGTTGTCCCCGGATGAGAGCCATCACGAGGCTCTGCTGCCGGGCGTGCGGCGGCGGAGGGGCACCCCGGCGCGGATGACCCAACTGCAGCCACGCCCACTTTTATTAACGGGGTCGGGTAAAGTGGTACTCATTATGACAATCCATGCTATCGATTACCGCTACGGCGCCTCCGGAATACGTGCTGTCCGGAGTGAAGAACCATGATCCGGCCCTGTACCGTCGTCATCTCCGGGAAAGGCGGGACGGGGAAGACGACGATCACGTCGCTTTTGATTCAGGCGCTGATTGCGGACGGCGAGCGGCCGGTCCTCGCGGTGGACGCCGACCCGAACGCAAACCTTCACGAGGCCCTCGGGGTCACGGTCACGGAGACGCTCGGGAGCATGCGGGAGGAGGCATTCACCAAAAACATCCCGCCGGGAATGGACCGGACGGGCTACATCAAGTACCGGTTCCGCCGGGTGCTCACGGAGGCTGAGGGATACGACCTCCTCGCCATGGGGCGCCCCGAGGGGTCGGGGTGCTACTGCTTCCCGAACGCCCTTCTCACCGAGTGCATCGAGACGATCGAGCGGAGTTACCGGCTCGTCATCGTGGACTCCGAGGCCGGGATGGAGCATATCAGCCGGGGGACGATCAAGAGCCCGGAGGTCCTCCTGATCGTAAGTGACCCCGGGGCACGGGGGATGCGGACCGCCGGCCGCATCCGGGACCTCGCGGAATCGCTCGGGCTCCCGCGGGACCGGATCTTTCTCGTCGTCAACCGGGACCGGGACGATGTCGCCACAACGAGCGATATCCCGCTCATCGCCCGGATCCCGGAGGACCCGGCTATCGGGGAGGCGGACCTCGCGGGAGCGCCGATCGTCGGGATACCGGAGGAGAGCCCGGCGCGGGCCGCGGTGCGGGACCTCGCCGGGTGGCTCATCGAGGAGTGTGCGCGGCGGAGGAAGTGACGGATCGTAGCCACGACCCCTATTTAACACGGTAAGGCAAACAGGTACCAGTTATGGCAATCCATCCCATCGATTACCGCTACGGCACCCCGGAGATGCGTGCCGTCTGGAGCGAGGATAACCGGTTCCGGGCCATCGTCACGGCCGAAGTGGCGCTGGCCCGGGCCGAAGCGGTGCACGGGTTGATCCCCCGCGAGGATGCAGAGGCGATCGCGGTTCGCGCGCCGGAGGCACGTCTCGAGCGGGCAAAGGAGATCGAGGCCGAGATCAACCACGATATGATGGCAATCGTCAAGGCAGTCACCGAGGTCTGCGGCGATGCCGGGCGATGGATACATTACGGCGCGACCTCGAACGATATCCTGGATACGGCGACGGCCCTGCAACTCCAGGACAGTCTCGCGCTCATCGAGGAGAAACTGAGCGGCCTCCTCTCCGTGCTTCTTGCCCGGAGCGCCGAGACGAAGACCCTCGTCTGCGCCGGACGCACCCACGGGCAGATCGGCGTTCCGACAACCTACGGGCTCCGGTTCGCGATCTGGGCAAGCGAGGTCGCCCGCCACATCGAGCGGCTCCGCCAGATGCGCCCCCGCCTCGTCGTCGGGCAGCTCACGGGGGCGGTGGGGACCCAGGCGGCGCTCGGGAGATCGGGCATCGAGATCCAGGCAACGATGATGGAGTTCCTCGGGATCCACCCGGTGGACGTCTCAAACCAGATCGTCTCGCGGGACCGCTACGCAGAGTACTTCATGCTCCTCGCGAACGTTGCAACAACGCTCGATAAGATCGGAGTTGAGGTCCGGCTGATGCAGCGCTCGGAGATCGGGGAGCTCGCGGAGGCGTTCGGGAAGAAGCAGGTGGGCTCAAGCACCATGCCCCACAAGCGAAACCCGATAAAGAGCGAGCAGGTCTGCGGTCTTGCCCGGATCGTCCGGTCCGCGGTGGAGCCGGCGCTGTTGAACAACGTCCTCTGGGACGAGCGCGACCTGACGAACTCCTCGCCGGAGCGGGTGATCTTCCCCGAGGCTTCGGTGCTGACCGACCACATCCTGAAGGTGATGATCGGCGTGATGGAAGGGCTCGAGTTCAACAGGGAGAACATCCGGAAGAACCTGATGCTGCTCCGGGGGGTGAACCTCGCAGAGTCGGTGATGATCGACCTCACCAGAAGGGGCATGAACCGGCAGGAGGCCCACGAGATGATGCGGACGGCGAGCATGCAGGCCCTTGCCGAAGGCCGGGACCTTGCCGCGGTGCTCAGCGAGCGGCCGGGGGTCACGGAATTCGTCACCCGCGAGGACCTTGACCGGCTCCTCGACCCGGACGCGTATATCGGGACGGCGGTCCTGCAGGTGGAGCGTCTGATCGAGAAACTCCAGCCGCTCTGCCGGTGAGCGAATTTCAGACGGGATGCACCAGCGCATCCCGTTCGGCCACGGCGACGTCGTGCAGGAGCCCGGCGGAAAGGTCGGCAATAGGGTAGTAGCCGCCGCCGGCATGCTCCGCGAGGGTCCGGCAGTAGCCGAGCCGGAACTGCATGAACGAGTTTCCGGTCTCCTCGGTATCGATGACCACCGTGCGGATGCCGTGGGACCGGATCTCTTCTGCGATGCCGAGAACCTCGGGGCGCACGTCTCCCGCGAGCGGGACGTTCGCTCTGCCGTCGGATATGACGACCATCATCGGAATCACCTCGCCGTTCTTCTGTCGCTCCCGCAGGAGAACCTCCATGCCTTTCACGAGACCGGCGGCAAGCGGCGTCTTCCCGCCGGTGGGGAGACTTTCAAGACGTTTCTCTGCGAGATCGATGCTCGTAGAGAGCGGGAGGAGGGTCTCGGCGCCGCTCCCCCGGAACGCCACCAGGCCGACCCGGTCGCGGTGCCGGTAGGAGTCCATGAGCATCGAGAAGACTGCGCCCTTCGCCGACTCCATCCGCATCAAGGCTCCCATCGAACCGCTGGCGTCGACCACGAAGACGCACGCAACGGAGACCTTGCCCACCCGGACCCGCTCGCGGATATCCTCGCTCCAGACGGCGACCGCCACCCCCTCCCGGTCCCGGACCTGCTGGTGCGGGGCGGCGGCCCGGAGCGTGGCGTCGAGCGCTATATCGCCGGTGCCGGTCGGATAGCGGGCGGCGACGTACCGCCCCGCGTTTCCGGCCGAGAACGTCTCAAACCGTCTGCCGGAGGTCCTCAGCCGTTCCAGGGCATCCCGCCGCTCCGGCAGGCTCATCTTTCCGACATCGACCGGGTCTCCTACCGGGAGAACGGTCTCATGGGAGGCGCCGCCGGCGGCGGGGGACGGCTCTCCGTCATGTCCGTCGGAGGAACCCTCACCGGTCGCATCGCCCCCGTCATCCCGGGGAGTGCGGTCGTGCTCCTCCCCGGCGTCCTCCAGGGACCTGTCGAGGTCCTCCGGGTCGATCTTCGGCTCTTCGAACGGCTTCCGGCGCATCCGGTGCGGGAGGGCGAGTTCCATGGCCTCCCTGACGTCGACGCGGGTGACGACCGTTCGCCCGGCGAGGGCGGCGATCGTCTTTGCCGTGCGGACGACGGCGATGTCGGCGCGGTGGGTCCTGACCCCGAGCCGGATGCATGCCTTCACCACGGCCTCGACGAGTCCGTCGTCGACCGTGACGGACGAAAGCAGCGCCCGGGCGGCAACGATCTCGCTACGTAACGCATCCTGCGCCGCGCCGTACGCCTGCCGGAACCCGTCGGGGTCGTACTCGAACGTCTCGGCGGCCCTGACGATCGCCATCCTCCGGGCGGGGTCCTCGATCCCTTCCACGGTCACCTGCAGTCCGAACCGGTCGAGCAGCTGCGGCCGCAGTTCCCCCTCCTCCGGGTTCATGGTGCCGACCAGAATGAACCGGGCGGGGTGGGAGAAGGATATGCCCTCCCGCTCCACCACGTTGACACCCATCGCGGCAGCATCGAGGAGGACGTCGGCCACGTGGTCGTCGAGCAGGTTGACCTCATCGATGTAGAGGACGCCGCGGTTGACCGCCGCGAGGAGGCCGGGGTCGAACGTCACCTTCCCCTCGCGGATCGCCCGCTCCACGTCGACGGTGCCCACCACCCGGTCTTCGGTCACCCCGAGCGGGAGGTCGACGACGCGGACCCTGCGCCGTTCGACGTCCAGGTCCTCACCGGAGGCTTTTTTTTCGGCACAGACGGTACACAGGCCGCCGTCGGGATCGCAACTGTACGGGCAGCCCCGGACCACGGCGATCTCGGGGAGCACGTCGGCAAGCGCCCTGACCGCGGTGGACTTTGCAGTCCCTTTCTCGCCGCGGATGAGGACGCCGCCGATCCCCGGGTTGACGGCGTTGAGGATGAGCGCGCGTTTCATCGTCTCCTGACCGACAATGGCGGTGAACGGAAGGACGTTCCTCCGTGCCTGGTAAGACATATGTGAGAATATGATGTTATGGATGTTAAAGAGTTCCAATTTCGTAACAAATCGTGGGTTGACCGGGGAAGAGGGGCCTCCCTGCCCCTGCCCGGGACCGTGTGGTCTCAAAATTCTTCTGCGATGCCGTAGCCGTAGGACCGCAACGCCAGACTTCCCCGCTGCTCCGGGTAGGCGTTCAGCATGAGCCCCCGCAGTTCCAGGAACTCCTCGGCGGAGACGAGGGAGACGGTCTGGATCAGTTCGTCTTCGTCGGGGTCCGCCGACCAGGAGTGGATGTAGTAGGTGTCGGGCAGCCCCTCCTGTTCATGCACGTAGAGGTCTTTTCCACGCGCATACGCCCCGTCGGGCCTGCCCCGCGGTGCGGAGTAGATGCAGACGTCGCGTTCGGTGTCCAGCACGACCTCGCCTTCTTCAGATGAAAGCCGTTTTTTCATCGTCGATCACCGCCCCCCGCCAGCAGGCAGGGCGGTTCGGCAGGCGGCAGCGAGAGACGCCGGGGCCCGGTGAGGTGGCCATGGCTTTTCGGCGGCCCCGCCACCGCCCACCAGGCAGAGATACAACGGGCAGTGTTATATAATTTACTATTTTTAGTATCAAGTAATACCAATAACAATAAAAATAATATAAAGAGCGGCTTGAAGTCTGCTACCGGACTGTCACCGGGGGCCTCAATGCCCGTTCGGCCCGGGGTAAGGAGATCCCGGAAAATAAACGATGAGGGGTCCTGCATACCCCGATGGAAAATCGATCAGGAGCCGCTCGTCCGTTCGGCCGCCATCGTCACCTTCACGTCGACGAAATGCCCGTCCAGTGTCACAATGTAGCGTCCCGGCCGGTAGAGCGTGATTGATTTCTCCCGGGCGCTCCCGTATATCCCGTTGTAGCCTTCGTCGGCGATGAGCTGAAGGGTCTCAGGGTCGCGGACGGTGACGACGAGCCGGGAGTACGCGCCGGGTTCGGGGTTTTGTGCGTCCACGGCGAAGGTGATGATGAACGGCACGTCGACGACGTCCACCTGCAGCCCCCTTGCCGAATAGACGAGGGAGTACTGCTCTTCGAAGACGGTCGCTCTCTCGACAACCGGCTTTACGGCATCCATCCGGATCAACGGCACGGACGAGACGTTGTACGGGTTCGGGTTCGGGATATACTCGCCGGGCTGCACCGGCACCGGATCGACCGGCACCACGGTGCTCCCGCTCTCCGTCGCGGAAGGTGCAGGGCCGGGGGCCGTTTCGCCCGGGGAAGGCTGAGGTATGCCCGACCACGGCGGTTCGACGGCACCGGGGCCGGCAGGACCGAGATCATCGTCCTTTTCAAGGGCGATGCATCCGGAGCACGCGACGATGAGGAGAGCGATGAGGAGGGGGACGGCGGATCGGGCAGACATGATACCACGATAACCTGTACCGCGCCGCAACATATGCATCTTTCCAATTATTCCGCCGGAACGACGCGGCATGCCTGCCGGACGGGCGATCTCATTCACCCCGCTGCCTCCCCCGCAACGCTCTTACGTCCTCCGCGGTCACCACGCGGACGGCGCCACCCTGAACGTCCCCGCCGGAGTCATCCATCCGGTCCTCGATCCAGCCTTCCATCTCAAGATATGCCGTTTGTAACCCTTCGAGAACGTCCGGGTCGGCGTTCCAGAGGCCGCGCCCGTGCGCCTCGAGCAGCCGCCTCCCGATCTCCTCAAGCGCCCAGGGGTTCTCATCCGCGAAGAACTGCCGCATCTCAGGGTCCAGAACGAACGTCCGGGCGATGTCGTCGAAGATCCGGTCGTCCACCTCCTGTGTCGTCGCCTCCCAGCCGTAAACGGTCCCCACCTGGCGGGAGATGTCCCCGGCACCCTTGTAGCCGTGCCGCTTCATCCCCTCGATCCACTTCGGGTTGAGGAGTTTCGCCCTGACGACCCGCCGCACCTCCTCGGCAAGCGTCCGGACCTCCACGCGGTCCCGGTCGCGCGTATCGCCGTAGTAGGCGGGCACCTCGTGCTTCGAAAGCGCGCGCACCGCCCCGGTCAGCCCGCCGTGCACCCCGAAGTAGCAGCAGCACCCGAGAAGGTCGTACTCATCGGTCACCGTCTTGTTGAAGGTGAGGTCGACGGCGGCAAGCTGCGCGGAGAAGGTCTCGGGGGACTCTTCGCCGAAGTTGCCCCGCCCGTAGGCATAACCGTTCCACCCGACAAAGACATCCGCAAGGTCCGCCTCCTCCTTCCAGGCCGACGCATAGACCGCCAGGCTGACGCCGTTGCCGTAGGTGCCCGGCCGGCTCCCGAAGATCCGGGCGGTTCCGCTCCCTGCGAGAGCGTGCTTCCGGATGAAGTTCGCCTCGAGCGGCTCGTCCAGCGCGGCAACCTCATGGATGGCGTCGTCCAGGAGTTCAATAGAGGTATAGAAGCAGTCCCGGAGTATCCCGCTCATCCTGACGGTGACGTCGATCCGGGGCCGCCCGAGTTCTTCGAGCGGGAGTATGCGGTAGGACCTGACCCTGCCGTCCGTCCAGACCGGCTCGACCCCGATGAGGGAGAAGATCTGCGCGAGTTGCTCGCCGTCGGCCCACATGATGTCGGACGCCATCCAGTACATGCCGACGTTCTCCGGGACCCGCCCGTGCTCGTCGGCGTACTTTGCAACGACGCTCTCCGCAAGCCGCGTCCCGATCCGCCACGCGGCGCGGGTGGGAGCCCGGAAGGGGTCGAGCGAGTAGAAGTTCCGCCCGGTGGGGAGCACCTCGGGTTTGCCGCGCGTGATGAGGCCCGAGGGGCCCGGCGGGATGTAGCCCCCGGCGAGACCCGATAACAGGCTCCCGATCTCGTCGGAGCCGTCCATCCGCGCCGCAAGATCGAGGACGCCGGCCCGGATCCTCTCGAGCGCCTCCGGGTCGGGGTATGGGAGGCCGTCCGGGGCCTCTCCCGCAAGGAACGCGGCGATGAGAGCCTTTGCCGTGGTTTCGGCGTCCCGGAGCAGCGCATCGTCCGTGGCGGACCCGTCATGCCCCATCATCCGGAGCACCGCGGACCTTATGTCGCCGCTATAACGCATGACGGCATGGATGAACTCCACCCGGCGCTCGCCCTCCGGCACCTCACCGAAGATGTGCATCCCGTCGGGTATCCGGGTATCGGCGATCCGGGCGACGGCGGTATGGGCGGCGGCGACCACCGCCTCGAACGGGGCTCCCTGATCGAGGAGGGCGCGAACCCCGATCTCGCCGCCGATGCCGGTCTCTTCGAGGAGGTCGGCGATGGTGTGTTCGAGTGCATGCTCCCGCGCCCGGTCGACGCCTTTCGCCCGGTTGTAGTCCGCGATCTGCTCTTCGAGGTCCTTCAAACCCGCGTAGAGATCGCTTGCGACCATCACCGTCTGCATGTGGTCGACCAGGGTCGCGTAACTCCGCCGCTTGGCGATCGTCCCCTCCGGGGGGTTGTCGGCGTTGTAGATGTAGAGGTGGGGGACGGTCCCGACGGCGATGTCGGGGAAGCAGGCGCCCGACGGGGCGACCGATTTTCCCGGGAGGAACTCGAAGTTTCCGTGCGTGCCGACGTGGACGATCACGTCCGCGCCGAACGTCTCCTCGATGTAGCGGTAGGTCGCGAGGTACTGGTGGGTCGGCGGAACGCCCGGGTCGTGGAGTATCCGGCAGACCTCGCCGTCACATCGCGGACCGGCGCACCCGCGCTTTGGCTGGACGCAGACGAGAGCGTTACCGTAGCGCACCCCGGTGACGACGATCTTCCCCTCGTAGACCATCGCCGGCGGGACGCCGTCCATCTCCTCGCCCGGCGGCCGGCCCCACGCCTCGCAGACGCGGGCCCGGACCCCGGGAGGGAGCGTCTCGAACCATCCGGCGTAGTCTTCCGGCTCCACCAGAGCGAGGGCGCCGCCTTTCCGGACGATCTCCGCGACCGAGGTCCAGCGGAAGTCGCTGACCGCTTTCTTGTCCATGATGGTCTCGATCAGTTCTTTACCGCTCGCCGGGTATTCGACCGCATACCCCCGGTCGTGCATCGCCTTGAGGATTCTCGCGACGCTCTCCAGGGTATCGAGGTGCGCCCCGGCCCCGACCGACGCCTCGACCGAGGCACAGGGCTTGTTATGGAGGATGAAGGCCACCCGTCTCTCCGCGACGGGCGTCATCGCGAGGTCGATCCACCTCCGGACCCGGCCCACGAACTTCTCCACCCGCTCGCCGATGGGGACGTGCCGTTCGCCTTCGGTGCCCGCCTGCTCGCGGTTTTCCGCCGCGCCGACCGGGACCATCTCGATCGCACCGAAGAACTCGGGCATCGCGACGTACCAGGATACGTCGCTCCCGCGCATTCCGTCCAGATCGGCCATCCACTCTGCCTCGGTCCGGTGATAGAGGATCAGGGGGTGGAAGACCGGCACGCCGAGCCTCTTGAGCGCCTCGACGAAGGCGTCGGCGTCGCGGGGCGGCGTGAACGTCCTTGCGTCGACGAGCGCATTGATCCGGCCCGCAAAGAAGGTCTCGAGCACCTCCCGGTCGGACAGGGCCCCGATATCCCGGTCCGCAATTCCAAAGCAGAAGACCGGGAGAACGTCGTAATAGTTCTCAAGTCTCCGGATCAGGGCGTCCACGACGGCAAGGTCCCCGTTCACCCAGTGCGTCCGGGAGAAGAGGAGACCCACCCGCGTCGGGTGCCGGGAGGGGTGCCAGGCAAGATAGTCGTCGGGGTCGTCGAAGACGGCACCGGCGTCCGGGTGGTAGACCCCTTCCCAGCGGGTCTCCTGCGGGGGGTCGTAAGCGACGTCCATCCCGCACACCTCGGCCTGGACGTAGCGGATCAGGTTCCTGATGTTCTCAGGCCCGCCGTAGAGGAAGTAGGTGCTCACCGTGGAGACGACGGCGAGCGGGACGGTCGAGGCCGTCCATGAGGCGTCGGTGTAGCCGAACGCTATCACCGGGACGCCGGCCGCGAGCCCGCCCAGGATCTCGTCCCAGACCGGGTCGTGCGACGGATGGACTAAAACGACGTCTGAATCATTGCATGATTCGATGCACCGCTCCCGCTTCTCTGCATCGTCCGTCAGTTCATGCACCTGCCACGCGGAAAGGTCGATCCCGGCCTCCCGCGCCGCACCGGAAAACTGCAGCAGTTCGCTGCCCCAGGCCACTATCGTTATCTTCATACGACCTCCACCCCGTCATCCGACGGGCGGAGGGGGACCACGTACGGGACCCCCATCTCATCTTTTACTGCCGCCTCGACCCCGTAGACGGCGCGCATCATCTCTCCGGTCAGGAGGGAGGACGGCGCACCCTCCCCGAGCACCCGCCCCTCTTTCAGCATCACGATCCGGTGGCAGTAGCGGGCGGCAAGGTTCAGGTCGTGGATCGCCGCCACCACCGCAAGCCGCCGCTCGTCCGCGAGCCGGCGGAGGAGGGCCATCACCTCGATCTGGTTACGCAGGTCGAGCGCACTCGTCGGCTCGTCGAGGAGGAGAAGCCGGGCGTCCTGCGCGAGCGCCCGGGCAATCAGCACCCGCTGCCGCTCTCCCCCCGAGAGCCGGTCGGCCCTCCGGGACGCAAAGCCGCCGATGCCGAGGAGGGAGAGCGCCTCCGAGACCTTCCGTTTATCCTCCTCGGAGACGCTCCAGCGCAGGTACGGCCGCCTGCCCATCAGGACGGTCTCAAAGACCGTCACGGGATTCAGGGCGCCGCCGCTCTGCGGGACGTAGGCGATGGTCCGGGCGATCTCCGTCCGGCTCATCGCAGAAAGGTCGCGCCCGTCGAGGCGGACATCTCCTTCCGGGTCGAGAATCCGGTCCAGGCACCGGAGCAGCGTCGTTTTTCCGGACCCGTTCGGCCCGACGACCCCGAGGACCTCGCCCCGCTCAAGGGAGAACGAGACGTCCGTAAGCACCCGCCGGTCGCGGTAGGAGAACGAGAGCCCCTGGACGCGGAGCAGAGGCATCAGGCATCCCTCCTGCGCATGAAGAGGTAGACGAAGAACGGGATGCCGAGGAACGCGGTCATGATCCCGACCGGGATGATCGCTCCGGGGATCACCGTCCGCGCGAGGCAGTCGGCGCCGAGGAGGATGACGGCGCCGACGAGTCCGGATGCAGGAATGAGGGTCCGGTGATCGGCCCCGATCACCATCCGGGTGATGTGGGGCGCCACGAGGCCGATGAACCCGATGGTGCCGGTGAAGCAGATGATCACCGCCGTTACGAGCGAGGCGGCGAGCATGAACCCGGCCATGGACCGCTCAACCGGCACGCCGAGGCTCTTTGCCGTTTCGTCGCCCTCGGCGAGCGCGTTGAGGTCCCACGCGCGCCAGAGGAGGAGCGGGACGACGGCAACGACGACTACCGTCACGAGCCCGAGTTTCGGCCAGGACGACTTGTCCAGGGACCCGAACATCCAGAAGACGACCTCCTGCACCTTCTCGGAGGTCCCCAGGTACTGGAGGAACGAGGTGACGGCCGAGAAGAGGTACATGAGCGCGATCCCGGCGAGGATCATCGTCTCGCTCCCCATGCCCTTCAGGCGGGCCATGCCGTAGATGGCGCCCGCGGCGAGCATGGCGAAGAGGAAGGCGTTGCCGATGACGAGGTAGCCGGAGAGGAAACCGGCCCCGAGGATGATGGCGACCGATGCGCCGCACGAGGCGGCGGAGGCGATCCCGAGCGTGAAGGGACTGGCAAGCGGGTTCCTGAGGACGCCCTGCATCACCGTGCCGGCGATCGCAAGCCCGAACCCCGCCACGATCGCGAAGAGCACGCGGTGCAGCCGCCAGCCCCAGACTATCCCGACGGCGTTTGACTCGACCATCCGGTCCGGCAGGTCGACCGCCTCGGGGAAAAGCCCGGCGAGGATGGCAAGGTAGGAGTCGGCGACCGGGAGGTTCGCCGACCCGAGGGTCACGGCGACCCCGACGAGTGCGGCGAGGATCAGGATGAGGGCGGCGATGAAGAGGGCACGCTTCTCGGTGAGCCGGGCATACTCCTGCCTGCCGAAGTCGGTCATCATACCGGATAGACAAACGCCCCGTGTTCCTCGAGGTCGTAGTCGAGCCTCTGGAACTCGCTCAGGTACTGCTGGTGGACCGCGCGGGGGTCGAGGTCGGGGAAGAGGTCCGGGTAGAACCACTTCGCCATGTATGCGACGCCGATGAAGTATTCGGGCCCGCCGATGACGTCGGAGTGGATGACGTGCACCCGGCCGTCCCTGACAGCGTCGATCCGGTCCCAGACCGGACGGTCCTCGATTGCGCGGGTGACCTCTTCGAAGGGTGCCGGGTCATCGTCGCCGTAACCGCCGAAGACCAGTTCGCCGGCGCCCACGATCTTGACGATGACGTCGGGGTTCCTGCTGATGACGGCCTCGGGGTCGACCGCCGGGTACTCGACCGCGGTGTCGGCGAAGATGTTCCGGCCTCCGGCAAGTCCGATCTTCTCATCGTAGCCCGACCCGTTTCCGGCGCTCTTGTAATCGTCCCAGTTCTCCAGGTAGACCGAGACCCGTTCGTCGGCCGGTATCGAGGCTATGCGCCCGGCAACGGTGTCCATGACGCTCCCGTGGAACGCGAGGAACCGTTCGGCCCCCTCTTCCTTCCCGAGGAGGGCTCCCATCGTCCGCACCTCGTCGGCGTAGGCCGTCGGCCGGTAGCTGTCGAACCGGAAGAAGCGGATGCCGGGGTCGATGGACGAAAGCGTCTCTTCAATCTCGTCGCAGGACGACTGGGAGATGGTGGCGTAGAGGAAGACCGCATCGGGGCGGACCGCGGCCGCCTGCTCGTAGTCGGGGGCCCAGGTCGACCCGAGGTTCGCCTTTCCCCGGTACTCGGGGAAGTAAGTCGGGTCCTCGAGGGTGTACTTGCTCACCCCCACGACCCGGTCAGACTCCACGCCTATCGACCGCATCATCTCGATGGTGTCGCTGTTGAAGACCGCGATCTTCCGGAGCGGCCGGGAAAGCGTCGTTTCTCGTCCGGATGAGTCGGTGATCGTGAGCGCACGGCCGTCCCAGTGCTCGTAGACGAACGCGGCGTCCCGGAGGTCGTCGGACGAGGGGACTTCGACCGTTCCGCCCATGAACCGGGCGTCCAGCGAGTCGAGGATCGCGGTCGCGAGCTCGGACGCCGTCAGCGTGCCGTCGCCGTCGCTGTCGCACGGGACCGTCTCCGCCGCCGCCGTTCCGGCGAGGAGGAAGATACAGCAGACGAGCAGGAGAAGTTTATGGGTCATCGTCCGCACCTCCGGACGCACAGCACGACAAGCGCCGCGAGCGCGGCCGCCCACTCAAAACCGGGCGCGCCCGGGGCCGTCGTCTGCGCGGCCTCTCCCGGGTTCCGGGGCCCGTCCGACCCCACGGTGCCCGATTCACCGGCCTGCAGGTCTTCCCACGTGCCGGCGATCTCTTCGCCGGCCTCCGCCGGCCCCTGCATCCGGTAACGGACCGTCTCTTCGCCGACGACGGCGAAAGCGACGTGCTGTCCGGAGACCCGGGTACGGTTCTCCGGGTGATCCGTCCCCGCCCAGGTGCAGCCGTCGGGGATGGTCTCGACGATGCCCCCGACCGGGATATCCGTCACCGTGAGCGTCACCTCAAAACCGCCTTCCGGCAGCGAAGCGACGGTCCGCTCGACGCTCGCAGCCGCTGCGGGGGCCGCGAGCAGAGCGATCAGGATGCACAGGACTACTGCTCTCCTCGGTGTCATTACAGAGGAATTCATCGCGGCGTGTTAAATATATTATTATTTGTATCATTTATTCGGAGTTATTTCAAAGAGTAACCGATGGAATATTAACAAATAGATAGAATAAGTTAATATTCGCGAGAAACGGCGCCGGAGAAGAAACTTCGCTCATGCTGGCGCCCGCCGCGCGGTCTCACGCGACACCCGAACGGAGAGGCATTCCCCGGACTTCGCGTGCGGCGGCGAAGGGGGCAAGTACCCGAAGTCTCATGCGATTCGCGGCTTGCAACAATTCTGTGCTCGAGCTCCGGTTCCGAACCCTCCCTCCCTGTGGACGGTCGCACTTCGCGTGAGGTAACGTTTCGGGACAGCGACAAAGTCTCACGCGAAGTGCGATGGCCCAAAGGGCCGGAGTTTAAGAAGACCGGGGGTCTTCGAACAGGAGCATGAGCAACGAAGGTGCGAAGAGCGACGCTCCGTCAGAAACAGAGTTTGAAAAGCCGTAAGGCTTCGAAAGGAGTTTGGTGGGTTGATGTCCGGGGGCTTTCCGCAAAAACGTTCACGGAGTACCGGTCCGCAGGAATTTCTCGGGTTTTCAAGGCAATGTGCGCAGGAGCAATGCGCCGGCAGATCGGGACCCGCAGACAATCCAGTCCCGATAATCGAGCAAAAAGAACATTCGCATAGTCACACAAAAATAAAAATAGTTAATAATGAGTGTTATCATCCAATAGATAGTATGAATATACTCAGAAACATCCACATAATTTTATGCGCAATTATCGCATTCGCCTTCATGACGGCACAGGTCTCGGCAATCTACGACTTCGAGGGCATCTCCCTCGACACAGCGGCCCAGGGCGAGATACGGGGGGAGGTGCTCACCTTCGGGACATACGGGCTCACCGCTCCTCCCCTTGAATGCACCTTCACTCTCCCGTCAAAGCCGGTCTGGGCGCGGGTCTACACGGGCGTCTGGGGCGGCACCGAGCGCTACACCGGGTGGGAGGAACTCAGCGTCAACAACGGCGTCCCGGTCCGCCGGGACCTCTTTGGAAAAGACGACCGGCATCCTGAGACCTTCGTATCGGGATACGGCGTCTACTGGGTCGCGCACGACTGCACCGACCAGCTCCGGGGCGGCAAGAACACCGTCACCCTCACGACCAGCAGGGGCCAGCCCGAGAGCAGGATCGACGGGCGCTCCTACGGCATCTTCGTCGTGGCCGTCGTTGAGGACGATAAATTACCGCTCACCCGCTACTGGATCGCCGAAGGGAACGAGAACCTCCACGGCGAGGGGTGGTCCGGCACAAACCCCACGCGCCACGACACGTGCGAGATGGTCTTTGAGAAGGCGGGCGCGGCGGAAGGGGCTGCCGCCGACCTGACCGTAGTCCTCGTAGCCTCGACGAAGGGGCAGCCGGACTACGTCCTCTTCAACGGCGAGGACCTGGGCGTTCCGGCAACAGACCTCACGCTCTACCCGGAGGGGGCGCGGGACATCGGCAACGAGCACATCGGCGACGCGACCGGAAACCCCGGACCCGAGGCGCGTTACATCGACGTCGAGACGTTCGACGTCGGCAGACTCCTCGGGGATACCAACACCGTGGTCTTCGAGCGGGGAAGGGATCTTAACGGCGACGGGGAGATCAGCACCACCGGGTCGAAGCCCGAGGGCGAGGACTATATTCATCCCTGCTCCGTGATCCTCACGGTGCAGCGGCCCGGCGTCTCGTCGGCGCCGGACTTCGCCGTCGATGAGCCCGTAGCGACGGGAGCCTATGCGGGCGAAGAAGCGACGATCCGGGCGACGGTGAGAAACTACGGCGTCCGGCCCGATGGGAAGATCGAGGTGGCCTTCTCGGTCGACGGGAAGGTCGTCAAAACGGTTGAGATCGAACCGGCAAGGTCCGGCGTCCAGCAGGTCGAGACCGGCGTCACCCTTGCCGAAGGCCGGCATACCATTGCGGTCCGGGTCGATGCCGGCGGCGACGTCGACCCGACGGACAACGAGGCATCGGTGCAGTTGACGGTCGGCACGGTCCCCGACCTCTCCGTCGCCGTCGGGACGCCGGTCCGGGGCGGGCTCGAGGCCGCGGCCCAGGCCGCGGCGACGCAGCAGTCGCCAGCCCCGCTCTTCGCCCTGTTTGCGGGGCTCTCTCTCGCCGCGCTTCTTATGATGCGCCCGCCGCGCGGGAAGGCGGCGATACTCCTGATCGCAGGCGCGGTCATCGTCGCCGTATCGCTGCTGGCAGTACCGCCGGCGACCGCTGCAGGCTACCTGGACTATACCCTCCCGATCACGATCAAGAACGGAGGCGGGAGCGACGTCGGCGCCTTCGACCTCACCATCTACCTCGACGGCGATAAGGCGGCAGTCAAGCAGATCGACGGGATCGACGCCGGTGCAACGGTCACCATTGACGTCCCGCTCTACACGACGCCCGGTAAGCACCGGATCAAGGTCGTCGCGGATGAGGGGAGCGCGATCAAAGACTCGAACCGGGCAAACAACGCGGCGGAGGGCGAGTATGCCTTCCCGTAAGACCCTCGCCGGGCTGTTCCTCCTGCTCGGACTCCTCGCAAGCCCCGCGGCGGCCACCTATGCCGGGGACAAACCGCTCTCGACCGTATTTCACGACGAGTTCCGGGGCGGCTACGTCTACACCGTGGGAAACAGCACCTACAGCGGAGCAATCAGTCCGGGGGGAGAGTATGCGGTTATGTTCGAACCCGAACTCCCGGCGGACGCAACCATCCTCTATCAGCGCATCTACGTCTACTGGGCCTGGAGCAAGCTCGACCAGAACGCCATCTACCCGGTGTTCTCGCTCACCCGCACGGATACGGGCGAGAACCTTGCGGAGGCCGACCGCTACACGGACTCCAAGGGGTTCGTCAGCCAGAACGACTTCTTCTCAGGAGTGGACATCTTTACGACGAGAGACCTCAACCCCGGAAAGAACTCCTTTGAAGTCGTCCTCAAGAACAACGCCACCGACAACCGGACGTTCGTCGTCCAGGGGATCGGCCTGCTCGCCGTCTACGAGAGCCCCGGATCGCCGGAGGGGATCGTCTGGGTGAGCGAGGGGGCCGACCTCCTCTACAGCAGTTACGGGATCACCCCCGCCATGGCGTCGAGCAAGATCGATTTCCCCGGGACAATCGACCGATCCGGCCTTAAATCGGCCGAACTCTTCATCGTCGCCCCTTCCGGGGGCTATACCCGGGAGAAGATCCCCGTGATCAACCGGCTCTTCTTCAACCGCGAGGGGACAAGCAGCATGCCCTCGTTCTTTGAAGCGATCCTCTCGGCGCTCTTCCCGGGATCGAGCGGGAAGGAGTGGGTGAACGTCTTTGACTCCGACGAGACGGTGCAGGTCGGGATCGACCGGCGGGACGTGCTGCCCTACCTGCGGTCCGACGAGAATTTCGTGCAGATCCAGGACGAAAAGGACTACCTGGTGCTGACGAACGCCGTTCTCTGGGCCGAACGGAAGGAGTAAGAGTATGGAGACCATCATCGAGACAAGACACCTGAGCAAGGCGTACAACGACCGGGTGACCGCTCTGGCGGACGTGAACCTGGCCGTCTGGAAGGGGGAGTTCATCGCGCTCCTCGGGAGAAGCGGCAGCGGCAAGAGCACGCTCCTGAACATCCTCGGCGGCCTCGACGCCCCGACATCGGGAGAGGTCCGCATCGGCGGTAAAAGCGTCGATTTCAGCGACCGAAAGGCGCTCATCGCCCTCCGAAGAGAGTCCATCGGGTTTGTCTTCCAGAGTTTCAACCTCATCCCGGCCCTGACGGCGCAGGAAAACGTGGAGTATCCACTCCTCTTCAACTATCGCGATACGGCGGTCAGGAGAGAGCGGGCGGCCGACCTCCTCTCGCTCGTCGGCCTCGCGGACCGGGCGCACCACTATCCCCGGGAGATGAGCGGCGGCGAGCAGCAGCGGGTGGCGATCGCCCGCGCTCTTATCGGCGAGCCGCTCATCGTCCTGGCCGACGAGCCGACGGGGAACCTGGATTCGAAGACGCGCGACGAGATCTTCGGCCTGATGCGGCAGGTAAACGAGGAGCGGGAGACGACGTTTCTGATCGTCACCCATGAGCGTGAGCTCGGGAGGCGGACCGACCGTACCATCAAGCTCCTCGACGGGAGCGTGGTCGCATGATCTTCGATCGGCTGATCGACTACCTGAGGGTCTCGGCCCACCAGGTCGCCCGGAAGCGGATGCGCGTCTTCCTCACCGCCCTCGGGATCGCTATCGGGGTTGCGGCCGTCGTCGGGACCGTCTCCCTCGGGGAGGGCGTCCGCTACCAGGCGGTGGAGGCGATCAAGGAGCAGTCCGACCTCACGCTCATCGAGGCGACTGCGGATATCCGCGGAGGCGCGATCCAGTTCATCACGCCGGCAAAGATCGAGGAACTCGCCGCCGTCCAGCACGTGGAGGCTTCTTCGGCGGTGGTCCGGGAGGCGTACACCACAAAACGGCAGACCTACCTTGAGGTCGTGGGGATCGATCCCGCCGGGATCGAGGGTGTGATCCGGCCGAAATTCCTGAGGGGAGAGAACCTCGAGCCCGGCTCCCGGCAGGCGGTGCTCGGGCACGACGTCGCCGAGACGCTCCAGCGCTACGAGGGGGTCAGGTTCGGCGACGCCGTCCCGATCCTCATCCGGCGCTACGATGAGGACGGCATGCCGGTCGACGAAGAGGTGACGTTCACCCTGGTCGGCGTGCTCCAGGAGCGGGACGATGCGTTCGACCAGGTGATGCTGATCGACCGCGGGGTCGCGCAGGAACTGCGCGGGGACGAGACGGCGTTCGACGGGGTCCTGATCCGGGTCGATCAGCCCGAAACGGTCTTCGGCGTCGTGGACGACGTCAAGGCGCTCGGCCTCACCGCGAAGGGCGCGTTCCAGCAGATCGAGTCGGTGAACCAGCTGATGGACGTCGTCGTCCTCATCCTGGCGTTCTTTGCCGGGGTCTCCCTGATCGTGGGGGTGCTGATGATCGTCAACACGATGGTCACGTCGGTCTTCGAGCGGACGCGGGAGATCGGGATCACCATGGCCATCGGGGCCTCCCCGGCGGACGTCGTCCACCTCATCCTCGCCGAATGCCTCTATATCGGCCTCATCGGGGGCGTGCTCGGCGATCTTTTAGGCATCGCGTTCACGGGCGTGATCAACACATTCGGGAAGCCGTTCATCGTCGCCCAGCTCGACGATACGTTCTCAACGTTCGCCGAGGGCGACATCACCCTGATCACGCCCGAAATTCTCGTGATCGGAATGGCGATCGCGATCGTTCTCTCTCTGGCATCGGGCCTCTACCCGGCGTTGAAGGCGTCTCACCTCAACCCGGTGACGGCGATACGGACGGGGGTGTGATGAATGAGAATCAACAGACCGTATATCACAGGAATTGCGCTATCTCTTATGCTGCTGCTCGTTCTGGTGCCCGCACCCGCGGCGGCCGACCAGTACGTGGGCGGCATCCCGCTCGGAACCGTCAAAGAAGACACCGTCTCCGGCGGGCTATGGTCCGATTCGTACACGGACTTCGCCAACTCGGCGGAGAAGACGTTTGCCCTGCCCGCCTACACGGAGATCAAGTGGGCGCGCCTCTACGTCTCCGTCTACTGCGCTCATATGCAGAACAACTACGAGCACCGGGCGACCGTGAAGTTCGACGGCGGGTCGGGGATAGAGACGCTCGGCGTCGAGGAACTCCGGCAGCCGTACGTCTTCGCGATCCACGGCGGCAGCCCGGTCTGGGTGAACGACCACTGCAACCGGATCACGAGCGATTACCTGATGTGGTACGACGTGACCGGCCGCATCACCGCGAGGAACCCGGTCGCCGAGGTAAAGGTGGACCAGCCGGAAGGGTATAAAGGGACCTTCGACGGGAGGATAAAGCTCGTCACGCTGGTCGTCGCCTACGACGACGGCGACGGCGACGAGGTCTACTACTGGGTGAACCAGGGGCACGACGTCCACTCCTACTACGTCGAGGATATCGGCGAAACCTACACGGGCGAGACGACCTTCGATACCGAGGACCTCCCGGAGGACGACGAACGGGTCCCCGCAGCCGAGTTCTCGGCGATCTACATGGCAAGCAACGTCGGGGAGTTCGAGTTCAACACCGAACCGCTCGACGCCAATGACCCGCAGGGCCCCTACTCGGGCTACCAGACCTGGGACGTCTCCGACCTCATGGAGCCCGGGGCGGCGAGCACGTTCGCCTACACCCGCGACCTCAGCGTCTCCGGGAGCGGCGGAGCCTACCTGGGCGCGTTCTTCAAGATCCCGCTCGCCCTCCTCTCGGTCCGCTACCCGGAGAAGGAGGTCGGGTCGATCAATGTGACCTCAGCGCCCGCCGGCGCGGCAATCTTCCTCGACGACGAACCGACCCAGTGGACGGCGAACACGACGATTCCCGGCATACCCGCCGGCGACCACGCGGTTCGGGTCGAGCTGGACCGCTACCGGGTGCCCGAGGACCAGTGGGTCACGGTGACCAAAGGCTCGAACGCCACGGCCCATTTCGACCTCGAGCCGATAACGGGCAGCATCGAGGTGACGAGCGAGCCGGCCGGGGCCTGGATCTACCTCAACGGGGAGAACATGTCGGTCGTAACCCCGGCGACGCTGGAGAACCTGATCATCGGAGACTACACGGTCGAGGTGAGAGCGGAGGGGGTCGAAGACTACCGGACGGTTACGGTCAACGACGGCGAGACCACCACCGTCGACTTCACGCTCGAGACCGCCGTCGGGTCCGACGGCAGGGTTCCCGACTACGGCTACTCCGGAAAGACCCTGGACGTCGCCGTCTCGGGCACCCTCCACGGGAACCTGACCTACTACGAGTTCAGCGACTACACCGGGCTTATCCACGCAGGCGAGAGCAGGGAGTTTACGATCGATGTCCCCGGCAACGGCACGGTCGCATACGCGCGGCTCTACATCTACACCACCTGGGGGCACGACGAACAGAGGAAGGAAGGGACTCCGGTCAGGGTCAGCCTCGCAGTCGACGGGGCGACCATCAAAGCAGACGCGGTCTACAACGACCGGAAGAACGAGGGGATCTACAATTATCTTCTCGAAACACACGCGTTCAACGTCACCGGCGTCCCGGGCGGCATCGCCGGCGAACACGTCGTGAAACTGACGAACGACGGGAGGAAGGACGATGTCTTTGCGACCTACGGCATCGGGCTCCTGGTCGTCACCGAGGACCCCGCAGAGCCGGAGATGACCTACTGGGTCGCGGAGGGGTCGGATACGCTCTACGCCCACCCGGACTTCGGGACGACGTCCGAAGACTGCATCACAACGGCGACCTTCAACGAGTCCGTCGACCTCTCCGGAGCCGGCGAGGCGCGCCTCATCCTGGTCACCACCGCCGGTTCGGGGATTGACGACGACGAGCACCGGATCTACTTCAACGACGGCGAGTGGTTCAATCTGCTCACCGCCGGCTCTTCGGCAATCAGCGTGGCCGACCTGGACGTGAGACCGTACCTCATGGGATCGGAGAACGCGGCGGGAATCCAGAGCCTCATCACCACGACGAAAGGCGACTACATGGAGAACCGCGCCATCATCCTCGTCGTCAGGAAAGGCACCCCGCCGGAGGGATATGAGACGAACGCCACATCCACGACGGGCACAACCGGGATTCCGGCGACACCGTCCAGCGAGTCGGGATCGCGGTTCACCCTCAACGCGACGAACGGGCGGATCGAGGCCACGCGTCTCGTCGCCGACGGCGGGGCCGTTCAACTGTACATCCCCGAGGGAGCGGTGATCACCGAGGGCTCCGGGAGCCCCGTCCAGGCGCTGACGCTGCAGAGGCTTTTACCCGGCGACGCAGGGGGTGCCGACCCGGCCTACGCGGTCGGCAGCGAGGATATGATGAGTGATCTCCCCCTGAGTTTGATCATCTCCGTGAGCGAACCGGGAGGCGTGATCGCCAGGTACGACCGTTCTTCGGGCGCCTGGCAGACCCTGGAGACTGCGGCCGATGCGACGGGCGGCAGCGTCTCGGTGAAGGTCCGGCAGGGAGGCATCTATACGGTCCGGTACGGCGAGACCGGTGAGTCCGCCCGGGATGGAGGAGTGATCGGCCTTCTGTTCGGTGCCGTCCAGGCGCTTTTCGGGCTCTTCGGCTTCGCCTCCGCCGGGGAGGAGCCGGGGCCGGCGGTGGGGCCTGAACCGATCCCGGCCGCGGCGGCAGAGCCCACGCCGACGGCGGCGCCTCCTGTCGACATCACCACGATGCAGTTCGATCTTGCGGTGCTCTCCGACCCGCCGGGCGCACTCATCGACCTCGACGGCGAGTATACCGGCAGGACGACCCCGGCCGCGTTTGCATCGCTCTCCGGCGGCAACCATACCGTCCGGGTGCGCATGGACGGCGCCGAGCCGGTGGAGCGGGAGGTCCAGCTTGCGCGCGACGACGAAGTCGTGGTCGAGGTCCCGGGAGCCGTATCCCCGGGACTGCTCCGCGACTGGGAACAGAACCACTACGGCGGCGTCTACGTCGACTCGTTCCCCGACGAGGCGGAGATCTTCGTCGACGGCCGCAAAGTGACCCAGAAGACCCCCGCCGTCATCTACGGGCTGAAAGAAGGGCTGCACACCATCAAGGTGAAGAAAGAGAAGGTCGAGTTCAGTTCCGATAAAGAGCGGGTATGGATAGATAAAAACACCCTGACGCGGGTGATGTTTTCCAGCGGCAACGCTGAGTTGACGCGTTCGATCACGTTCGCACCGGAGGAGTACGCCCAGAAGCCGTTCTCGATCAACGGCAGATACATGGGCGACCGGTTCCCGAAGACGATTGAGGTCCGGGGGATCGGCGGGGCGTACCTCACCGTCGCGGACGGCGGGGGTTACCGGACATACAGGATACCCGCCACCGTCCAGTCGAACGATACCGTGAGTGCCGCGTTCTCCGCCGCACCCTGCAGCCTTCTCGTGACGTCGGCGCCGGCGGGGGCGGCGATATCGGTCGACGGGTTCCAGACCGGGTTCGCCACGCCGTACGTCGTCGGCAACATCTCGGAAGGGAGGCACCTCGTCGGGGTCTCGAAGCCGGGGTATCTCCCGGCGGAGCAGGAGGTCGTACTGACGGGCGGCTCCGGCGACGCCGCGGTGAAGTTCACCCTCGCCGCGTATACCTGGGGGTCGCTTGAGGTCTCGAGCGACCCGGCAGGCGCCAAGATCTACCTCTTCAACCGTGATACCGGCGAGAAGACGCCCCACACCTTCCACTACCTCGGCATCGGCAGTTACCCGGTGAAGGTGGCGGGGAAGGAGGGGTCGAAGACGACAGAAGACGTGACGATTGTCCCGTATTCAACCACCGAATACCACGCCGACCTCACGGGGGCCTAAAGCGGGCCCCCCTCAATTTTTTCCAAGGTCAAACGACGCAGGGTTCGGCCGCACATCCCCCGACCAGGAAATTCCGGACGGCGACAGTAAGGTTTTCTCGATTGAGATACCAGCGCTACGATGTTTCCGTAAGAGAACTATGTATGAAATAGACGATCCCGTCTTTCGTCAACCCTCTCCATGTTGGTTTTACAGGGCCATCCCACCGGCGCCGGAGGGGTTCCGTCGCCTTTCCGGCGCACCTTCACGCCTGCAGTGGTTGAAGGATTGAACGGACAGAGTTTACCATGGCCGGTCAGGCAGCGTCCCTCATGCCCCCGGTGCACGTGACCCTCCGACGCTCAGTCGCCGCTGAGGCTTCAGATGACCCCTCCGGGGGACCGGCGAGGGTCCCCCTGTCGGGCACGGTTACCGCTCCTCTCTGCATCGGTAGGTGCAGGGCATAGCCGCAACGAACCTGTCCCCTAACGGCCCTACTCCATGCACCTTAACGGCGGCGTTTAATCGCTCAAAAACGAATTTGCGGAACGCATGCTTGTGATATCGCTCCCCCGTCGAGCAGCCATTTCCAGAGCGGGATATACCGGACAGTTCCCTCTCTCTTCTCCGTGTCTTTCGTGAGAAGGATGCACTCCCGCACCCGGGAGCCGTGAAGGTTTGCGAACTCGAGCAGTGCTTTTTCCTCCCGGGCGGGGAGGGAATCGGTGTAAGAGACGCTGATTGCCGAGAGCGAGCGGTCGGGATTTTTTACGACGAAATCGACCTCACCCTGTTTCTTCCAGTAATATACTTCACGACCCTGCTTCTTCAGTTCGATGAAGACGAGGTTCTCTGCAAGCCTTCCTTCGTCTTCCGAGAACCTGAACGATACGGCGTTCCGGAGACCATTGTCGATGCAGTAGATCTTTTTGTTGTTCCTGCTCTGTGTTTTCAGCGAAGAGCTGAAGTACTGAACCTCAAAGAGGATCTTCGCTTTCTCTGCGTAGTAGAGATACTCCCTGACGGTCTCGAAATCGATGCCGAGCACCTCCTGGAGATTCCGGTAGGAGTAGAACGAGGTTACGTTCGTCATGCAGTAAGTAAGCAGATCGCCGAGCGCCTTCTGGTTTCGCACCTCATTAACCCGCACGATGTCGCGATAGACGATGCTGTCGTAGTATGCCGCGAGCTGGTCCCGCCGGATCGTTTCGTCGTCTGAAAGGACGACCTGCGGGAAACCTCCTTCCTGATATACTCACCGAGCAGATGCAGGAGCCGGTACTTCGCCGACGCGAGAGATACGGGATCGTGCGGCAGGTCCTCGCCCGAGAAGACCACGTATTCCACAAAATCGAGCGGGTAGACATGGACCGGAAGGTATCGCCCGGCAATGAGCGTTGAGAGGTTTGAGTCGAGAAGGTAGGACGTCGAACCGGATATGATAAGGGTGAATTTCTTTCTGTCGTAGAGCGATTTTATCCACCGCTCCCACCCCTCGAGGGTCTGGATCTCATCAAAGATGAGGTAGGGCGCGTCGCCGCCGTACACGTCCCTGCGGTAGGTCTCAAGCAGGGTCTCGAGCGGGTCTTCGAGGCGGGCAATCTCCGGCTCATCGCAGTTCACAAAGAGTATCGACCGCGGATCGACCCGGCGGTTATGGATCAGGTCGTCGATGATCTGGAAGAGGAGCGTTGTTTTTCCCGAACGGCGCACCCCCGTAAGGACAACGACCTCCCCGGTCTCAAGATACTTCCGTATCTTCGTGAAGTATTTCTCCCGCCGTATACCCGTTTCAAAGGGTCTGGCGCTCCACCAGGGATTGAGGGCGACCAGGAGGTCGAGGACCGAGGGCATACAGTTTGTTGGAGTATACTCCAGCATAAATGTTTGTTTTCATCTGGATATAATCCACCCAAACAGACGAGCCCCGAGGGTCTTCATTCGAAGGCACACGGGACACCCTCACCGTGCCGACGGCTTCCCGCGCTCATGGCACCTCCTGGATCGTCGACGGGGCGATAGCAACGGCACCGAGAGTTGCCCGGTGGAGGTAGATCGAAGACGTGATAACCGTCCCGTACCCGGCCGTCGGATGCCGTGCCGGGATCACGGGGACTTGAGCGGTCCCCACCACCCCATCCATCCGGGCCCCGGGGCGGGGTTCGACCGTATGGCCGGGCCACGCGGAGTTGTGCGATCCGTCCGGGGGTGTGCCTGCGGCACGACGTTCCAACAGGGTAATCATGCACAAGTCGCTGTCAACTACCCCCGACTTCAGTCGGGGACATGCTCCTATAGATGGGAGCACGCTCTTTAGGGGCTTCGCGATTCCACCTCTCCCCCGGTGTCGGGGGAGCGGACCGCAATAGGCCGGTTGACGGCGGCCCTGGCAGCAATGTCGCTGCACTGTGGTGTCGTTTGCGCAGGTGTATAGCCGTGATCCGCAGGGAGGCTCCTGCTTCGTGCCTTCCATAGCGCAACAAACATCTGTTGGACTTCCTCCGGCATAAAGAATAGCCGTTCGGGGTGAAAGTGTATCGTGATATGCGAAGGGCCGATTCCTCCCATGACTCAAGTCGCGGGAATCCTCGGTCATTCTCTTGAACACAGTTCAAACCATCACTTGAAGGTACGCCTGAATTCTTCCCTATCGATCCCGGCTTGTTTGAGGATGCCAATCAGGGTATCTTTCTTCAGCTCACGGTGCAGAGGTACGGAAAAGACCCGCCATTCCTTCTGCACAACAACATGGGACGAGGTCTGCCGTTGCGGGACGAAACCAGACCGGGCAAGGTACTTTACCATCTCTTCCCCGGAAATGACCGGCAGCCTATATGACATCAACTACGTCAACCTTTGATATCTCACGACGGGCAGTTGATGTCTTCCGATACAATTTTTCCCGCTGCACGTCAAGAACGAGTTCTATTGCTTCTTTGATGTTGGCAAGTGCTTCCTCCCGCGTTTCGCCCTGGCTGATCGCTCCCGGGATCTCAACACACTGGACGGTGAACCCACCCTCTTCCTGTGGTTCGAGCACTACCGTATATTTCATGATCATACCCTTGATCACGCGGATCATACAAGTTTTTTGGTAGTTGTCTCGCGGGGCTCTCGGAGCAGAGTGGGAAGACCCCGGTCGAGAGGACTGGGGATGACACGGCACAACCCAGAGGGTTGTGCCTGTCAGGAAGATGCAGAGCATCTTCCGTGAAGCGGCGCCCCTCCCTCCGGATCGCATACTTCCACCTCGCGTGGCTCCCCCGCATAGTATTAGTATTGGTGGTCCCACACGCCTCTATCCGTCTGTTGCGGGGCTACCGGTACCGGTTGTATCCAACTGCCGATCAGACGGTCCTGATTCGCCAAACACCTCGGGTACTGCCGGTTCATGTACAACCGGGGCTTGAATCTCAAGAACAAGGTTTACCAGGACGACGAGGTGAGGTTGTCTGCATACGACCTCATCAACCGCCTCCCTGCTCTCAAGGCACGGCGCGGTTGAAGCGTGCCCGGCAGGAAGAACCCAAAGGGTTCTTCCGTGAAGAGCGTCGCTGAAGATTCATATAGTTCAGAGTATTCTGACACATCCCCACGAAAGATTGAGTGATCTCTGGCGTCAAATTGTCGACACGGCTTCCCTCCGGGCATCGTCACGCGGGGAGCGACTGCCGGTACAGCGGGAGTTTGAGAAACTCTTCGAGTTTCGAGGATGCACCCTCCCGGCTGAGGTGTTTGGGGACGACCTCTCTCATATGTCAGTTCCCTGCCGACTTCACGGAAAAATGCAATCTCGTCCGTGATGTGCCGAAGAAAGAGATCGCCACGCCTCACACCAGGCGACTTCCTGCTCGATATACGGCCGGAGGTGTCGGTTGAGCCCCAGTTCAGTGACGAGGTCCACCCGACGGCAAAAGAGGGCCTCCAGGTAGAACGCGAGTTCCATGGAGTTTCGGAACGTCGTCTGTCCGGGTGCAAACTCGATCAGCACATCCACATCGCTCCCGGGCCGGTCAACGCCTGGGGCGGTCGATCCGAAGATGCCGATCTTCGCCACGCCGAACCGCTCCCGGAGCAGCGGGAGTGCCTCCTCCAGCCTGTCAACGAAGATGCTCTTCTTCCTCCGGCGGACCTGAGTTTTCATACGGGTTCCGCCTCCTCCTGATGGTATCCGGGAGCGAGGAGATGATGAAGATTGCCCGACGGGGGAAGGAGATGAGTACCGGGACTCCTTAATTTGAGGTTGCGGCGCGACGTTCCGACAGGATGATAATGTACGGGTACGAACAATAAAGACGGTCCTGTCCTTATTCAACCATCTCCTCATTGGGTTTTACAGGGCCATCCTCCTGCGCCGGACGGGTTCCGTCGCCTGTTCCGGCGCAGTAGATCGCACACCCTTCCGATCCGGTGTTTTTACAAACGTTTTTTCCAGATACAGGCGACCGGGTTTTCTCCTGCATCCGGAAGGGGCCTTCGCGGCCCGATGGAGATTTCCGGGAGCGGCGGCATCCCGTTGGGCAGGAGAGAGCGCTCCCGGGCGGTACGGCGGGGTTCCCGCGCGCCCGGCTGCTTTTGGACCGCGCCGGGCACGACCTCCTTTGAGAATGGTACTGGGTGATACCGATTGGTATTACCAATTTACAGATTGTAATTACTAATTAAGTCATAATTAGAAGAATATCAGATAAAATATTAAATAAAAAAGTATTTATTGTACTAAAATGATCTCCCTCATGCCGGGGGGATGGCCCTCCGGAATCTAAACAAACCAAAGAGGAGATGGAAAAAACATGAAAACAACCAGACAAGGTATGCTGACGGGCATGCTGGTACTGATCGTGGCGCTCGCGATGGCAGCGCCGGCATCGGCAGACCCGTGGATTGGCGGAGACCCCCTGGTCACCGCGAACGGGTCGTCCGGAGTAGTATCCGGCGGCCTCTGGTTCGACATGTACGGGGATTTCGAATCTGCGTACCCGACTCCGATCGAGAAGGAGTTCAATTTGCCGTTCGATCCTGAGGAAGTATTCGATCCTGACGATATTGTCTGGGCGCGGCTCTACGTGGACTCCTACATTGGGAACATGAGGAATAATTATCCTCTGAACACAACCGTGGAGTTCGATGGTGGGTCGGGTTACGTGACACTTGGCTCCGAGATCATGAACACGAGTTACACCTTCCCGGAGGGCAGCGGCGAGGACGGGACAATCTGGATCAACAACTCCACCCGGGTGACGAGCGACCACCTGATGTGGTACGACGTGAAGGATCAGATCACCTCATCAAATGTCGCGGCGCGCGTGCACACGGCCAGACCGGACGGCGGCCAGCCGTTCGACGGCAGGGTGAAGATGATCACCTTGGTGGTGGCGTACAACGACGGGGATTATGACCAGATCTACTACTGGGTGAACCAAGGCCACGACACCGACTCATATGTTGCCGATGCTAACGGTTACTCTTACATCGGGGAGACCGACTTCAGCACATCCGGGATCACATCTCCCATTAATGCAAACCTCACTGCCATCTACCTGGCAAGTTACAACGGGAACTACACTTTTAACAGCAACGCCCTTCCCTGGGCCAGTCCATCGACTTGGCCATATCTAGGTTCTCAGAGTTGGGACGTCACCAGCTACATCACCGGCGGAGACAGTTCCATGACGTTTGACCGGAACTCCACCGATTCCGGCTCTTATAGTGGCTACTTCAAGATCCCGCTCGCCCTGCTGACGGTGGAGGAGGAGGAGTAAGCGCGCAGTTTCGCGGCAGGATGCCGTGACGCAACGCCGACCCCGCAATTAGGGGTAAACGACGCAAAACCGGTCGTCGGCCACTCGGCCGACGATCGACACCTACGTTTTTTGACCGGCACGGGAGCCCGGAGAACCGCCGCCTCTCCCGTTCCGGCAACATCCGGTCCGGCATGATTGCCCGCCTGAGTGGCACGAATCTCCAAAGTTTGTGCCTAAACTAATAAATTTATAATAAATATTATGATCAGGTATGAATGATCAGATTTTATATACAACTAAATAATATTTTTTGATCATCCTGTTTGACCATCAGCGCCCTCAGCCACCGGGCCGGAATACCGATGCTGCCGGGCAAGATGAAACACAAAAGGAGCTGAAAACGATGCAACGAACATTTCTGATTCTTTGCATAGCCACACTGCTATGCATGACAGCACTCGCCGCACCCGTAGCGGCGGCGACGACCACCGAGACGTACCAGGCAGACGCCGACACGTACATCCGATGGGGTGGCGCGGTTGGAGAGACAAACTATGGTACCTCCACGAGTCTTTTTATTCGACAATCCGGCGATCCCTGGGGAACTTCGACTGGAGCACTCTACAGGAGCCTTATCCACTTCGACCTCTCCTCGATCCCCGAGGGTGCAACGATCGAGTCGGCGACACTCCACGGATATATATCCAGCAGGATGGGCGACAGAGAGGTCGCCGCATACCGCGTGACCGGAGAGTGGACCGAGACAGATGTCACATGGAACAATGCGCCTTCCAACAATACGCAGCCAACCAGCGTAATCGACCCTGGTCCAACAGCGAATGTCTGGATCGGCTGGGACGTCACGCAGGACGTACAGGCTTACGTGCAGGGCACCCCGAATTACGGGTGGCTGCTCGTGTTTCCTGACGAATCCACACCCCTCACGGAGCAGAGATCCCAGCTGAGAAGCCGTGAGTATTCCGACTCCGCACTACGACCCTACCTGAACGTAACCTACTCCACCGGGAGCGTCGCGCCAGTCCTGACTGTGATCGAGGTTTCCCCTGCGATGACGAACCTGGCGGTCGGCGGAACGCAACAGTTCACCGCCACTGCGAAGGACCAGGACGGCATCGAGATGATCGACGTCACGTTCGACTGGTCGAGCAGTAACGAGACCGTCGGCACGGTGAACCAGACTGGATACTTCACCGCTCTTGCGGCGGGGACGACGACCGTTACCGCCGCCGCGGAGGGCGTGAACGGGTCGGCCATGGTGACCACAGGCGCCACACCCGCCCTGACAACCATTGAGGTATCTCCCGAAACGGTGAACCTGGCGATCGGCGGGACGCGACAGTTCAACGCTACCGCGAAGGATTCGGCCGGGAGCGAGATCTCCGGCGTCTCCTTCGACTGGTCGAGCAGCAACGAGACCGTCGGCACGGTGAACGAGACCGGGTTCTTCACCACGCTCGCCGAGGGGACGACGACCGTCACCGCCGCCGCGGAGGGCGTGAACGGGACCGCACAGGTGACGGTCGGTCCGGCCGCCCAGGTCGATCTCACCATCGCCGGTGTCGTAAACCCGGCACTCGGCTCCGCGGTCTTTGCGCGGGAACCCAACCCTGTCGTGGTCCGGAACATCTGGAACAACGGGGAGGACGACGCGACCAACGTCGTGGTCGCCGTGTATGCAAGCGACGTCGCCAACGGCACCGTCGCGGTCAACACGACCACCATCGAGACGATCCCGGCAGGGTCACAGATCGCCGTGACGAACATTCTCGACCCCACGATCCGCGACCTCCAGGGCGGCACGGTGAGGTACTCCGCCGCCGTGGACCCCGACAACCTCATCCCCGAGACGGACGAGACCAACAACTTCAAACTCGGGTTCGCCGATAAGAGTGTTCTTTACAACGGCTATAAGGGCAAGACGTACTGGGATGGCGGCAGCAACGTCACCACAGCGCGGACCTACGACATCCGCGGCGACATCGTCCACTCCTTCGGCGACAGCCAGTATATGTCCGGGAGTTTCGGTACGGGGGGCTGGACGAATTACACCGTGACCTGGACGGCAGGCAACCTCTCACTCCCGGCGGGTGCGACGGTCCACGACGCCTGGCTCTACGTGCCCTACTGCTGGGATAACTCCAATCAGGCGCCCGACAACGTCTCGATCGACTTCAACGGCGTCCGGGTTCCCTACGTGGATTGGTACCACGACGCATCGAACTTCGGGATGTACGGCGATCACGTCTACGGCCTGATAACCTACAACGTGACCGATCTCTACGAAGCCGGCGCCAACAACACGGCGCTCTTCACGCGAACGGATGCCGGCGCCAAGATCTCGCCGGCCGGGTTCACCCTCGCCGTGATCTACGAGGACGATTCCGCCGCCAGGAAGCAGATCTTCGTCAATGAGGAGTTCGATATCCTCGGCGCCGATCCACAGAACTACGGCACGAATATGACCGAGGCAACGGCGTACGTGCCGTTCTCCGGCATGACCATCGAGAAGGAGGACGTCGTCCGCGCGAACCTGACGACGTTCGTCCCGTGGGGCAACGACGGCGAGGGCAACCTCTACTTCAACGGCGAACAGGTCGGGGCGGGGGTCTGGAACTTCGGCCCGCGGACGGTCGGTGCCTCCGACAACTCGCAGGTGGCCGTGGACGAGCGCGAGGTGACGACGCACCTGAACGCGACCGGGAACGAGGCGGCGATCCAGGGAGACGAAACCTGGAAATCGCCGACGATGGTCGCCGGGCTGACCTTCCTCGTGGTGGAGTATGCCGACGATACCGCCGTCCCGACCGCGAACTTCACGGCGAATGTGACCGCCGGTGAGGCGCCGCTTGCGGTGCAGTTCAACGACACCTCGACCGGCTCGCCGACCTCCTGGGCTTGGGACTTTGAGGACGACGGGGTTGTCGATTCGACCGAGCAGCACCCGGTCTGGACCTACACCGCCGCCGGCACCTATACGGTGAACCTCACGGTCGCGAACGCCGCCGGCAACGACCCCGAAGTCAAGACCGGTTACATCACGGTCACCGGCGGCGGCTCACCGGGAGGAGAGGCGCCCGTTGCAGCATTCACCGCAACCCCGCTGACCGGGCTGGCACCGCTCTCCGTCACCTTCACCGACGCCTCGGCCAACTCCCCCACCGCGTGGTCGTGGGAATCGCGGCCGTCCGGAACCGATGACACCTGGACTGAATTCTCCACCGACCGAAACGCAACCTACACCTTTGAAACGGGAGCCTACGACATCCGGCTCACCGTGAGCAACGCCGACGGAAACGACACCGCAACAGAGACCCAGTACATCTCGTCCTCCGCAGGGGCGAAACGCCTCGCCACGGTTCAGAGCGGCACGGTCTCCGGAGATCTTTACGTGGGAGCGGGCGGAGGATTCGGCTCCGGGACCTCGGAGACAACGAACACGCTCAACCAGACGTTCACCCTCCCAGCCTACACCGATGTCCAGTGGGCACGGCTGTATACGGTCGTATACGCTGCAGGTACGGATAGCCGGGCAGGAACCGCGACCGTCAGGTTCGACGGCGACGGCGACGGAACATACGACACGCTCGGCACCGAGACCCTTGACACGGCCGCGGACAACACGGCCACCGTCTACCCGGTCAACGATCATGTAAACCGCCAGTATTCGGACTACCTGCTCTGGTACGATGTGACCGATCTCATCGGTTCGCAGAACCCGAAAGCAGAGGTCGTCTCAACCCCGGTGGCCTCGAACTTCGACGGCCGCATCAAAGAGCTCGCCCTCGTGGTCGCTTACAACGACGGCGACGGCGACGAAGTGCACTACTGGGTGAACGACGGGCACGACTACCAGGCAAGCGGCGCAGGCGGGGTGACCTCGACCTTCGCCACCGGCGGACTCGCCGCCGGCTGGACGGATGCAACCCTCCAAAACGTCATGCTCTCTTCCAAGGACGCCCTGTACACGTTCAACGGCGCCGCCTATACGGGTACAACCCCATCTGGTTACTTTGGAACGAACACCTGGGACGTCAGGAACAACCTGACCGCCGGCAGCGACAGCAATTTCACCTACGTGCTGGACAGCGGAGCATACTCGTACAAGACCACGCTCGCAACGCTTGCCGTGAAATACCCCGCCGGCGGCGGGGGCGCTCCGGTCGCTGACTTCGAGACGAATGTGACCTCCGGTGAGGCACCGCTTGCGGTGCAGTTCAACGACACCTCCACCGGTTCGCCGACCTCCTGGGCCTGGGACTTCGGGGACAACGCGACCAGCGACCAGCAGAACCCGGTCCACACCTATACGGAGGCCGGGACCTACTCGGTTAACTTCACGGTCAGCAACGACCACGGCAGCGATTCCGAACTGAAGACCAACTACATCACGGCCAGCACTCCCCCCGGTGGGGACGGCCCCGACCTCACAGTCTCGACCCTCGCGTCGAACAGCAACGAGGTCTTCTCCGCCTCCGGCAACACCTACACGGCGACGATCACCAACATCGGGACCGGCGACGCGGGCACGTTCTCCGTCGGGTTCAACGTCAGCGAGGTCACCGGCACGGTCGCCGTCGACGGCCTCGCCGCCGGGGCAAACACCACCGTCACCTGGACCGACGAGACCGTGCGCGAGGCGGGCGACAACGTGACGATCACCGTCGTCGCCGACCCGGAAAACGCCGTGACCGAAGCGAACGAAGAGAATAACCGGCTCAGCATCGAGAAAACCGTCGTCGATAACGGCTACCGCGGCAAACGCTGGACCGGCGGCGACGATCTGACGACACAGGCGTCCTTCTCGGGGCGGTATGGCGTCGTCTACTCGGCCGGGGACACCGCCTACAACGGGGCGTCGTGGACCGAGCGGACCGGGAACTGGACCGTTACCGATCTCCCGATCCCCGAAAACGCCACGATCGTGAGCGCCCGGCTCTACCAGGGCTACACCTACAACAAGATGGGAGGCGATCCGGCATTCACGCTCTCGTTCAACGGCAATACGGTCACGCCCGCGGCGACCTACCGGGATGTCAAGAACTTCGGGTCGTACAGCTACCCCTACGGGCTGTACGTCTATGACGTAACCGATCAATTCGATCCCGCCGGCAACAGCATGACCCTCATCCCCGAAGAAGGGAACGATTACGGTCTCTACGGCGCCTACCTCGTCGTCGTGTACGAAGACGCCTCGGAGACCGAGAAGACCATCCAGATCAACGACGAATTTGACATGCTCTACGCCCGCGCCTCCTATTCGGCCACGTCCGACGAAGCAACGGCGTATGCATCCTTCCCGAGCGTCGATACCACCGACCTCCTGAACGCCCGGGCGATTGCCGTCCTTTTCTCGGCCGGCGACGCCGAAAAGAGTAAGTTCTTCTTCAACGACCGGGAGTATCCCGGGTTCTGGATAGACTACCAGACAGGCCCGCAACTCGGGTTCTCCGCCTACAACGTGACCGATGCGGTTCTGGACGGCGCGAACGAGGCACGCCTCCAGAGTTACGATCCCGGCTCGAACGGCGACAACATGTACGCCGCCACCGCCATCCTGATCCTCGAGTACCCGGCTCCTCCCGGCAGCATCTTCGTCACCTCGACCCCCGCCGGTGCGGCGGTCTGGCTCGACGGGGAAGACACCGGGCAGGTGACCGACACCACGCTGACAAACGTCCCGGCCGGCGACCACGTCGTCACCCTGAAACTCGACGGCTACGCCAACGCCTCGACGCCGGTCACGGTCGCCGAAGGCGAGATGTCTGAGGTCGACCTCGCCCTGACCGACCGAATCGGCTGCCTTGAAGTCACCTCGACGCCCGACGGCGCCGCGATCTTCATCGACGGGGAGGATATGGGTGAGGTCACCAACGCCACCATCGACGGGGTCGGCGTCGGCAATCACAACGTCACCCTCAAGAAGGGCGGCTACGTCGACGCCGTGGCCGGAGTAACCATCACAGAGAACGAGACCGCCACCCTCCACCTCACCCTCATCGAGGCCACCGGGAGCATCGCCGTCACCTCGACGCCTACCGGCGCAACGATCTGGATCGACGGCATCGAGACCGGCCGGACGACCGACGCTACCCTCACCGACATCCCCGCCGGAGAGCATACCGTCACCGTGAAGATAGCCGGGTATGCGGACGCGGCGGCAAACGTCACGGTCGAACACGGCGAGACCGCACCGGTCCACTTCGGTCTTGTCCCCCCGACGGGGAGCATCGCCGTCACCTCGATTCCCGACGGCGCCAGGATCTTCCTCGACGGCACCGAGACCGGTGAGATGACGAACGCCACCCTGACGAACGTCCCGCCCGGCGATCACACCGTCCGCGTGGAACTGGACGGCTACCAGACGGCAGAGGAGATCCTGACCGTCACGGCGGGGGAGACCGTGTCCTGCCACCTCGACCTCGAGAGGGTCATGGTGATGCCGGTGGCCGACTTCAGCGCCGACGTGACGAGCGGCGATGCGCCGCTTGTGGTCCGGTTCACCGATGCCTCCACAGGAAACGCAACCGCGTGGGCCTGGGACTTCGGTGACGGAGGGACGTCGCCCGACCAGAACCCGGTCCACGCCTACCTGACCGCAGGGACCTACACGGTCACCCAGACGGTCACGAATGCCGACGGGAGCAACAGCACGATGAAGACGGGATACATCTCCGTGACCCTGCTGCAGGGCGAACAGAGGAAAGACCTCTCCCTCGACGTCCCCGGATGCACGGTGACCCCCGGCAGCGGCGGCAGCACGCAGGTCAGCATCAACACCTCCGAAACCGGCGCCAGGGTGACGGGCAACACCGTCACCGTCCAGCAGGCGGCCTACACCCTGATCATCGAGACGGAAGATACCCCCACGGTCGAGGACGGCACGATCACCGGGACAATAGCAACAATCCGGCTTGATACGCAGCCGGTCGTCACGGAACTCGGGTCGGTCGGCGCGGTCAGCGCCTCCGTATCGGTGGACCTGACCGGCCTTCCCGACGGAGCCGGCCTCACGACGACCATCTCGCAGGAGATCTCCCCCGATGCCCGGAGTGCCTTCCAGCTCGCTGCCGGCACCGACGGGCTGGACCTCGGCGACGTCGCCTACACAATGAACATCCTGAGAACGAGCCTTGAGAACGGCCAGGACATCGCCGGTGCCACGATCCGGATGACGGTCAGCCCCGCGTGGGTCGAAGCCCACGGCGGCGTGGACGCGATCCGGATCATCCGGTCCGCCGAGGACGGCACGAAAGAAGTCCTCGCAACAAGGCTCGTCGGCACCGATGCCGGTGGAAACATGGTCTTTGAAGCCGCATCACCAAACGGCCTCTCGCTCTTCGGGCTGGCGACGGTCTCGGCGACACCGCAGACAACGCAGTCCCCCGCATCCGGAGGCGGCGGCAGCTCCTCGACGGCGGTCAGTGCGGCGAGCACCCTCAAGCCCGGAGAGAGCGTCACCCTCACGGTGGACAGGACCGCCGTCTCGGCGATCACACTGACCGCGAACAGCGCGGTCAACGACGTCATGGTGACCATGGCGAAGGGCTCGCTCCCACGGACCGCCGAACTCCCGGCGGGCACCGTCTACCAGTATGTCGAGGCGACCCTCTATAAGGCAGCGGTAGAGGATTTCAGCGGCATCCAGTTCCGGTTCGCCGTGCCGAACACCTGGCTCGCGGAACACGGTTGCACCGCAGGAGAGGTCGCGCTCTTCCGGAACACCGGTACCCGGTGGCAGGAGATCCCGGTTGGGGTGCTCGACGAAGAGAACGGCAAGGCAGTCTTTACTGCGAACACCGGCGGGTTCGGTCTCTTTGCGATCACAGCGGCCGGCACGACCCCCGATGTCGGTTCCCCGACACCGGAGCCCGACGAGACCGAGACACCGATCGGGACGGAAACCGCGGAAACCACGGCTCCACCGGCCGACGAGACCCAGGCGACGCCCCGGCCCACCCCGCTCCCGGTGTGGGCGGCACTCCTGGCGCTGGGACTCCTCTTCTTCCTGGTGAGGAGAGACTGAACACCTTTTTTTTTTAAATTATTGCGGTTTTCCTGAAACATCGCTCTCGGCGGTTCCTAGAATAGAAGAAACACCAGCGCGACCGTGATCACCTTCGCGGCCATGCTCGCCGCGTAGGTGACGAGCGAGACCCGGACGCCGAACCGGCCGAAGAGCGAGAGGTAGAGCGGCACGGAGTACTTGACGTAGATCAGGGTGACGACCACCATGCTCCCGAGGACGAGCGTCACAAGCGCCGTCTCAAGCGTGAGAATGCCGCCGCCGAGCAAGGACGCAACGATCGCATACCCCGCCGAGAAGTGGATGAACTGGGCCACGAGCGCCGCGGCGCTCTCTCCCGGGAGGCCGGCGGCCCGGAGGAGCGGATCGAACGCAGCGGCGACGCCGTCCATGACCCCCGTTGCGGAGAGAAGGGCAAAAGCAACCAGCGCGGCCAGGGTGATGGGGACGACCCGACGGAGCGTCGGGACCGCCTTCCTGCACCCGGCAAGCACGACCCCGCGGTTGAGCGCAAGAGCGGCCGCGGGTGCTGGCGACGGGACGGAAGACGGCGCGCGGCCAGGACCCGCGAGGAACCGGCGGCTGTAGAGGAGAGCAAAAAGCGCCTGGATGCCGCTTGAGAAGAGGTTCAGCCCGGTGTAGATCCCCCCGACAACCGGGCCGAGGAGGACCAGGGCCGTGGGGAGCTGGACGCGGAAGAGCGACTCCCCGAGCACCACCGGGAACGCACCCATGATGAGGACCGGGATCACCTCCCGCTCCGCCACCTTCCCGTCGCGGTAGTACTCGGCGAGCATCGACTTTCCCGCCGTGGCGTTGACCCCCATCGCGACGATCGAGAGGACGCACGCGTCGGAGAGGCCGGAGATCCTGCAGAGCGGCCCAGTGAACGACGAAAGACGGGAAAAGACCCCTGTCTCCGCGAGGATGTTCGCGACGACAATGCCCACGGTGACCAGCAAAACGGCGTTTATTGCGGAAGAGATCACCTGCACGGCAACCCCTGCCACCCCCTACTCCTGTCCGCCATATTCAAAACTCCTGAATTCCCAAAAAAGGAATACGATATACTATAAAATAAATAATAAGTATTACTATCGGCGACCGCAGATACTCTCCGCGACCATGGGGGAGAGAAGAGAGCAGTCAACTATCCATCCTCTCGTCGAGGGACCGTGTCGATCCTCCTACCGCGACTTTCGATCCTTTCGGTTCTACGGCATCTGTCCGCTCATGACGAGCAGCAGGATCTGCAGGCCCACGGGAACCGCCATCAGGATCGCCGCGGCCTTCATGGAGATCCCTGCGGCCTGCTTCAGGCCGAACGCCATGATCGCCCCGCCCCAGAGTATAAAGATTACCAGCAGCCCTTTTGCAACGGCAAAGAACGCAATCATGATCGTGCTTTGCTTCACTTGATCGATGACCTGATTGTAGCCGGCGAGCGCCTCTTCCCGCGCCTCACGTTGCAGCGATATTACATGCGGCAGCAACTCGTGAGCCTTCTGCATCTCAGATGAGTTCTGCGGGTCCAGGTACGCCCTCATATCGGCCTCGGCATCCACGTACTCGGAGTATTTTTCCCCGGAGGGAGGAGCGATCCCGGCCATAGGCCAGACAACTGCGAAGAGGACCGAGAGGATGATGTAGCCTGCAACCACCGGAACCCTCCCGTACCCCGAGACGGCGAGAGCCTTCCTGAAGAATCCCTGCCGGGGGCTTCCGGCAGGTCCCGGTGAAAAGATCCAGAAGTAAGCGGCCAGAAGCACCCAGATGACGCACTCGGTGATGAGGCATGAGATCGGCACCACCGGCATGGCCGGGTCCAGGAGACCCTGGTAAGGAATGAGCCGGTTGATGGAAGAGATGAAGAGGCCAACGAATCCTGCCTGGGCTACAGCGGCGGCAACGACGACGGCGGTGGGGAGCCATAAAGTTACTTCCCCGGAGAGGCGTTCCTGAAAGAATTTATCAGAATGAAGGTCCATGGAATGTTCCTCCCACGGTGCCTGAAGCGCACGGGGTCATACTGATATCGTACACGTCCCTGCCTATCTATGTTCGGAAATTACCCTTGGCTCCGGGGCGCTGTGAGGCTGGCAGATCGACGGCCGAGACGTTCTGCCCATCACGGCATAGGGGAGGCGATATAGGCACAAATTTTCCAGCAGTGCTTGAGCTTTGCTCCCGAGGACACACGGATACTGGGAAAACCGGGGTTCTTTGACTCTGGGACCGGGGAGAGCGACCAAAGGGAACTTGAGAAACTCGAAGCGTTTCAAGCCGTGAATGCAGTGAGCGGGAGCACCGATAGGCGCGAAGGGCGATGGACTGAAGGGTGCGGCATTCTAACGGAACGGAGCAGGAGTACCGAAGGTGCGGGTCTGGAGTTCGAGAAGATCAAAAGTCTTCAAGGAACGACTGGCCGAAGGGCAGGAGCGGGAGAAACTCGAAGAGTTTTGAGTGGGTGTCCCCCTCCCGGCAGAGGTGTTTAGGGACGACCCCTTTAGAAAATTCCCGGTGATGTGAACCCGGTTTCTCCCCTGGAGAGGGAGACGTCAGCCTGTACTGCGTAAACCCTTTTCGGCGACTGCCGCACCGGAACATCCCGGAGCGGATACAGGAGGTTCTGGATCACCCCCTTCCCCGGAGCAGTACTCCGGAAACTTTTGTTAAATAACAACATTAATATGCTACTTAATGTTATTGATCGATCGATCTGTATTACCAGATCTTAAAAAAATGAAGGGAGTTGAAAACATGAAAGAACAGCATGTAGCCGAAGATGCCGTTTCGCCGGTGATAGGAGTGATGCTGATGCTCGTCGTCACCATCATTATCGCCGCGGTTGTCTCGGGTTTCGCCGGGGAGCTCGCGGGCACCCAGGAGAAGACCCCGCAGGCAAGCATCGCGGTGAAGACCGGATACGTCGGCGATAACTTTGACATCTCGTTCGAGCACCAGGGGGGCGACCCGATCCGCACAAAGGAGTGCCAGTTCATCACTTTCCTGACGCTCCCGAACGGGACCGTGATCAAGCATGTGCAGACGCCCACGTCGCCACTGGCGGCCGGAGGTACGGGTCCCGGCGGTGTGTACTTCTACTCGCGCGGCCCGCACCTGACGGACCCGCAGAAGTACGCGTATCCCTGCAACCCGGAGAACAATGCCACCATACCCTCTGGCTCCTCCAACTGGACCATTGTCGGATTCAATGAGACCGGTCAAGAGGTGGCAAATCCTGCCTGGTTCGGAGAGGCTGTCTGGTTACCCGGGGATGTCGCGCGGACCTACCACAACGGGTATACTGCGAACTTCGTCGGTCTCATCGCCGATCCGTATCCGAGGGATGATGTGGCGTATGATGCCGGAATCGCGGCATTGACGGAGAGCGTCCAGACGAACAGCAAGCTGGAGATCAAGTTGCTCCACGTGCCGAGCGGGAAGTACATCCTGGACAGGACCATCACGCTGCAGGGGTGAAAAGGGATGAAACACCTACTAACCAAAGATGAAGCGGTCTCGCCGGTCATCGGCGTGATGCTGATGCTCGTCGTGACGATCATCATCGCCGCAGTCGTCTCCGCGTTTGCCGGGGGCATGACCGGTGACGTCCAGAAGGCGCCCCAGGCCTCCGTCGTTCCCACCGAATTCGTCGTGAAAGGCGTCATTGACACCGACGCAACCAGTACATTTGGTCAGGGCATTGCGCAGCCAGACCAGGGAACCGGTGCCGCTGCCGACATTTACGTGACCTTCGAGCACAAGGGCGGGGACCCGCTCAACCTCGACATGGTCGAACTGCGTCTCGGCAAACTGAGCGAGCCGCAGGTGAGTTCGCTGATCTCGCGGGCGCTCACGCCGCAGGATGGGCCGGACCTGGTCACGTCGCAGGGCAACTTTGGGACGATCGGAGATAAATCGCTGATCCCCGGATGGAGCAAAGACTGGAACAAGTATCTCGAGAAGTACTCAGACCGGGAGAATATCGTCATCGCACCTGGCGACCGGTTTGTGCTCCACGCCGATTACGGCGCGAAGACTGGGAGTCAGTACATCAGCTGGCACCAGCAGGGCGGAGCCTACCCGTTCCCGATCAAACAGGGCGACGTGCTCACCTACGACCTGATTGACAAGAACAGCAGGAAGCTCATCAGCTCCGGACAGATTCCAGTGCCGGAATTCACGGTGGCGACGAGTTGAGGGAGGGATAAACAATGACTAATGTGAGAAAAAAGAACGATGAAGCGGTCTCGCCGGTCATCGGCGTGATGCTGATGCTCGTCGTGACGATCATCATCGCCGCGGTCGTCTCGGGTTTCGCCGGGGGGCTCGCGAGCACCCAGGAGAAGGCGCCGGCAGCCTCCTTCGAGGCCCGGATCGCCAACTCCGGGGCTTGGGGGACGAGCACCTTCGACCTGCTCTGCGTAGCCACCGACCAGCCGATTCCCACGAAGGACCTCAAACTGGTGACGACGTGGACCCGGAGCAACGGAACCTCGTTGTCGACGGTCGTCACGGGCCCCTCAACAGTACCGAATACTGCATACTCAACTTATAGTTATAACTCCCCGCTCGGGTTCGGGCCCGGAGTGAACCAGACCGCGTATTCGGGGAATTATCACACTGACCAGCACTACGGAAACTACACCCTCATGGCCGGGACACGGCTGCATAACACGGCTGCCGGTTGGGGTACGAGCACGGGCGGATACGGCGTCTCTCCGGACACCAGATATCAGTATTCGACCGGGAGTTATGGGTTGGGGCCGGGTGAGTCCGGCGTCGATGCCATGATGGCCATCCTTGGCCCGGACTGGTATGAGCTCCGGCCCGGGGGCGTCGTGAACGTCAAGCTCATCCACGTCCCGTCCCAGAAAGTGATCTTCGACAAAGACGTCGTGGTGGAGGAGGGATAAGTCATGTCATGCAAGCAAAGACATGAAGAAGCGGTCTCGCCGGTCGTCGGCGTGATGCTGATGCTCGTCGTGACGATCATTATCGCCGCGGTCGTCTCCGCCTTTGCTGGGATCACCGGGGCCAGCGATAAGGCCCCGAACGTGGTGATCGATGCCGGCTACAGCCAGACCGGAGGCATGTGGATCGAGAACCAGGGCCCGGACGACATCAGCACCTTCAGTACGACGGTGATGGTCCGCCTGTCGGACTCGTTCGGAAACTCCGAACACATGGTCTGGGTGGTGAACAAGTCAACAATCAGCGACAAGGACACTACCGGTCTGACCGGAAGCCCTCTGAATGGAAGTTACTGGCTCCGGCCAGAGGGCTACACCGGCGTGAAGTCGTTCAAGGTCGGGGAGCGGCATTATATTCTGCCGCCGTACCATGAATACTCTTTCCTGCAGCCCGGAGCGGGTTCGGCTTATCGTCTGAACAGCACGGCCAATCAGGGCAACTCTTTCTGGGTGGAGCTCTCGGACCAGAACGGGAAGGTATTCGCCAAGACCAAGGTGAAGATCGAGCCGTAATCGGGGCGAAGCACCACTTATTTCTCTTTTTTGGCCTTCACGGCCGATGAACGCCGGACGCGCCTGAAGGGCGGCCTCCCGGTTTCTTCAGAAACACCGTCCGTCGCTATGTGAGGCTGATGAGACAGAAGAGTTCGATGTAGCGCTAAATAGGTACCGCCTTTCGCATGCGAGTTGCCGGGTTTCCCGGGATCGTTCTTGCACCCCTGCTCTCCGACGAAGGACGGCACACCCCGCGAGCATCCCCCGGCACCCGGCCCCTCAGAACACAACCATCACCAGCGCGACCGTGATCACCTTCGCGGCCATGCTCGCCGCGTAGGTGACGAGCGAGACCCGGACGCCGAACCGGCCGAAGAGCGAGAGGTAGAGCGGCACGGAGTACTTGACGTAGATCAGGGTGACGACCACCATGCTCCCGAGGACGAGCGTCACAAGCGCCGTCTCAAGCGTGAGAATGCCGCCGCCGAGCAAGGACGCAACGATCGCATACCCCGCCGAGAAGTGGATGAACTGGGCCACGAGCGCCGCGGCGCTCTCTCCCGGGAGGCCGGCGGCCCGGAGGAGCGGATCGAACGCAGCGGCGACGCCGTCCATGACCCCCGTTGCGGAGAGAAGGGCAAAAGCAACCAGCGCGGCCAGGGTGATGGGGACGACCCGACGGAGCGTCGGGACCGCCTTCCTGCACCCGGCAAGCACGACCCCGCGGTTGAGCGCAAGAGCGGCCGCGGGTGCTGGCGACGGGACGGAAGACGGCGCGCGGCCAGGACCCGCGAGGAACCGGCGGCTGTAGAGGAGAGCAAAAAGCGCCTGGATGCCGCTTGAGAAGAGGTTCAGCCCGGTGTAGATCCCCCCGACAACCGGGCCGAGGAGGACCAGGGCCGTGGGGAGCTGGACGCGGAAGAGCGACTCCCCGAGCACCACCGGGAACGCACCCATGATGAGGACCGGGATCACCTCCCGCTCCGCCACCTTCCCGTCGCGGTAGTACTCGGCGAGCATCGACTTTCCCGCCGTGGCGTTGACCCCCATCGCGACGATCGAGAGGACGCACGCGTCGGAGAGGCCGGAGACCCGACAGAGCGGCCCGGTGAACGACGAAAGCCGGGAAAAGATCCCCGTCTCCGCGAGGATGTTCGCGACGACGACGCCCACGGTGACCAGCAGAACGGCATTCACCGCAGAGGATATCACCTGCACGGCCCTACCTCATCCGGACCCCATCATTTAGGCTCTCCGATGAATCGGCACAAGTATTACGATCAGGCATAATTTATATAATAAATATTACAATTGATCAATAAGATCAGAAAACGCATCCTTCTAGTCGGGAGCATGCCTGCACGGCAGTCGTGCGAACCGAACCGCCGTTGTCGTCGCACCGGAGAAGGTACCGGGGGCCACACGAAAACAAATGATTAACAAATAGGTAAAGTAAATTATAATACATAGACAGGGGCTTGAAGTGTTGCGGCGCCAGAACAAAAGTAAGACGAACGGGGAAGGCGAGACCCCCTCAACCACGAGGTCTCCGTTCAGGATACCCAAAAGTCTTGAAACACTGGCTGCACGCATCAGGATACGGCGGGACCACACGTGCGTCTCATCTGCCCCCGGCAGCCCGACCCTCCCCGCCGTCGGCAACGGCACGGTCAAGACCTACTGGCTGGACCCGGGGTTCTCGTACGCCGTCGTCACCAGGGACAAAAGTTCAGGCCTGAGATACGAGGTCTTCGAGCCCACGCTGGAACCTTCGGAGTACATCCTCCTCAACGAGGCCAACGACTACATACGCGACGTCTTCCTCTTTGACTCACCCCGGGAAAAGAACGAGATCGACCTTGCTTACGACGACGTGGTGCCGATCCTGCGGCGGTTCGCATCCGGATTGACCGAAGACCGAATCAAGGTTCTCTACTACTACCTGAGACGCAACTTCCAGGGTTTCGGCAGGATCGATCCCCTGATGCACGACGACTACCTCGAAGACATCAGCTGCAACGGCGCCGGCATCCCGGTCTACGTCTACCACCGGCTCTACGAGAGCATGCCGACGAACATCAGTTTTGTGGGTGACGAACTGAACCGGTTCGTTCTCAAGATCGCCCAGAAGGCAGATCGTCAGATCTCGCTCACGACGCCGCTCGTCGATGCATCGCTCCCCGACGGCTCCCGTATCCAGCTGACATTCTCCGACATCGTCTCCACCAGAGGAAGCTCGTTCACCGTCCGGAAATTCCGCAAAGACCCGATGACCCCCGTATCCCTCATCGAGTACGGGACCTACAGCCCGGAGGTGCTCGCGTGCATCTGGCTTGCCGTCGAGAACCGCAAGAGCATGATCGTCGTCGGCGGGACGGCGAGCGGCAAGACCTCGACGATGAACGCGATCTCGTTCTTCATACCCCACCACGCGAAGATCGTCTCCATCGAAGATACCCGCGAGATCCAGCTCCCGCACGAGAACTGGCTGCCGACCCAGACCCGCGAGATCAACGTCAGGGGCTCAAAAGGAGACGTCGATATGTTCGCCCTCCTTAAAGCGGCGCTCCGCCAGCGTCCCGAGTTCATCATCGTCGGAGAGGTCCGCGGACGCGAGGCCCAGACGCTCTTCCAGGCGATGAACACCGGGCATACGACGTTCTCGACCCTCCATGCCGGCAGCATCGACGAGGCGATCAACCGCCTGGTGAGCGACCCGATCAATGTGCCGGTCGCGATGCTCGGGGCACTGGACCTGATGGTCATCCAGTCCCTCCACTACCTGGACGGCGGAACCGCCAGACGCTGCGACTCGCTCCACGAGATCCGGGTCGAGCGGGGGAGGGAGATCGTCCACGACTGCCTCTACCGCTGGGACCCCCTCGCCGACCGGTTCTGCCGGGAAGCAAGCAGGTCGCGGGTCCTCGACGATATCGCCAGAAGCCGCGGATGGTCCGCCGACGAACTGGAGAAGGAACTTGCGCGTCGCACGGATTTTCTCGCGCGGATGCGCGCAGACGGATGTACCGACGTGGACGACCTGATCCAACGGATGGCCGCATTTGGAGGGGAGAGAAATGCAAACCCCGGGTAACATGCTCCTGCCGGACGGAAACCAGCTCCGAACGGCGCTACGTATGGCGCACATCCCCGTCCCGTACCGCGACTACTTGCGGTGGACCGTCCTCGCTGTCGTCGGTGCGGCAGCCGTGTACCTCGCGGGCATCGCCTACCTGACCTACGCAGGGTACAGAATCCTTCTCTTCTCCGTCGTTCCCGATGCCGTCACAAAGATCATCCTCTTCCTCCTCCTGACGATAGGGATCTCCGGCGCCTTCTACTGCTACCCCATTCTCGTCGCACAGGGGAGGAAGACGAAGATCGACCTCGACCTCCCCTATGCAATCACCTACATGGAAGCCCTCTCCACCACCATGACCCTTTACGAGGTCATCCGGAAGGTCTACGAGGAGATGGACCTCTTCGGAGAGGTCTCAAAAGAGTTCGGCATGATCGTGCGCGACGTGGAGTTCTTCGGAGAAGACCTGAATACGGCGATGAAGAACCTCCAGCGCACCACCCCGTCGTCGAACCTCGCCGACTTTTTCAACGACCTCGCCCTCCTCTCCGACAGCGGAGGAGACATCACCGAGTTCCTTGCGGCACGCTCAGGGTTCTTCAGGGATGTCGCGGAGCGCGAACAGGAGATGGCGCTCCAGACCATCGAGATCATGGCCGAAGTCTACGTCACGGCGTTCGTGGCGGGCCCGATCGTCATCATGATCATGATCCTCTCGCAGAATCTCGCCGGCCAGAGCGATCTCGCGGGCTGGATGCCGCTGATCACCCTCGGCATCCCTGCCGGGGCGATGATGATGATCGGGATCCTGTATACCCTCCTCCCCGCGGAAAACCTCCAGATCAGCCGGCAGGAGCGCGGGGACCGCGAGCACCTCGACGTCCCGGAACCGGGAGGAGAGGTCGACCCGCGGCTGATCAAGGCCTTAAAGGCACGGAACCGCGCCCTCAGAATGACGAAGGCGTTGAAGCAGCCGTTCCGCCGCTACATCTCGAATTACGACTGGAGTCTTGTGCTCGCGATGCTCTGCGGCGGCGGTGCTACCGCTCTTCTTCTGCTCGGCTACTTCGACGAATGGTTCCCGATGTACACCCTGGAAGTCGGCCTCTGCATCATCGTCTGCGTCTCCTTCTTCCCCGTGATGATCGCCTACGAGGGGAGGCGGTGGTACGTCAGCAACGTCGAGCGCCAGATGCCGGAGTTCCTGCGGGAACTCGCCGATATGAAAGATATCGGGATGACGCTCCAGGCGGCGATTCACCGGATCGCGAACACGAAACTCGGGCTCCTGAGCTCGGAACTGCAGATCACCTCCGAGGAGATCCGGCGGGGCGTCAGCATCGGCAACGCCCTCGTCCGGATGGAAGAGCGGATCGGGCTTGTCTCGGTGAAACGCGCGATATCGCTCGTGGTGAAGGCGAGCGAGATCACCGATCACCTCAGGGAGACCCTCATGGTCGCCATCAGCGACTTCGAGCACTACCTCAAGATGAAGAGGGAGCGATTCAACTCGGCCTTCACCTACGTTGCCGTCGTCTACCTCTCCTTCGGCGTCTACCTCTACACCGCCCTCGAACTCAACACCCGGTTCGTGGCGAGTTTCACGGCGTTCAACGTTTCCCTGGATATCGCCGGGAACGTGGCCGATATGTTCCACATCGCCATCGTCCTCGGAGCAAGTTCCGGCATCATGGCAGGTCAGCTCAGCGCAAACAGCATCCTGTCCGGGTTCAAGCACACCATCGTCTTCCTCATCGCAACGGTCGTGGTCTTCATTGTCTTCATCGGAGGGGGTGGGGTATGAAGGACGAAGCAGTATCCGAAGTCGTCGGGGAGATGCTCATGATCTCCCTCGTGCTCCTCCTCGTCGCCGTCTTCGCCGCATCGCTCGGGAACTTCCTTCCCACCGAGCGGGCGCCGACGGTCAACGTCATGATGACCACCAACACGACGGATAATAACATCACGCTCTACCATAAGGGCGGCGACTGGGTCCAGGCGAAAGACCTCGAGGTCATCGTCGCGGACACCAACTCGACCCGGACGTATCCCCTCGGCAATTTCACCCTCTCGCCGCCGGAGAAGCAGGTCTTCGATATCGGGAGCAGCATCACCGTGCCATACCAGGACGGCGACAAGCAGGTTCGCCTCGTCACGCCGCGGGCGGTCATCTTCAGCGGGGAGGTGAAGTGAATGGACGAACGCGCCGTCGCACCGGTCGTCGCGGCGATGCTCCTCCTCGTCGTCCTGGTGACGTTCCTCTCGGCCTACAACGCCGTCGTCGTTCCCTCGTTCAAGCAGCAGGCGGAGGTGGAGCACCTGCACGCGGTCGAGGAGTCGTTCCTCGGGTTCGGGTCGGACATGACCACCGCCGCGGCGCTCAAACGGGACCTGCAACTCTCAAAACGCATCCCCCTCGGCGGGGGCGAGACGGGCCTCGACCCGGTCAGGTCGGCGGGGACGCTCCGGGTGGACCCGGGAGGCACGCTTGCCAACGTGACCCTGGACGGGAAGCCTCCCTACAATTGCAGCCTTGTGAACTTCTCCTACACCCCGAACGGCAACTTCTGGCGCGACCAGGGGTATACCTGGCAGTACGGCTACACCAACGTCACCGGGGCGGGGGGGCTCCGGACGCCGCTCGAGTACGCGGATATGGATGAAGTCAGCAGGGTGTTAGCAGAGAACTCGAGTTTCGCCGCCTCGCTCATCGATATCGAGCCCGAGGGCACACGGGGGGGCGCCTGCACCGCCGTCCGGATAACGCTCGTGACGTTCGAAGCCGGGGAGCACGCCTTCACGAGCGGGAGCGGTGTGGCGACGCTTTCTCTGGATGCGTCGGTAGAGGAGATACCGATCACCCTCGCCGATTCCACGCTGGAGATCGCGATCAACACGACTCTTCCGGTCCCGCTGAACGCACCACTGCTGGAGAAGTGCAACAGGAGGCTGCAGGAGATGAACGAGACCTACACCAATATCAACTACATCCCCTCTGAAGAGGGCACAGCGATGCTCTCCTTCGAGGGCGACGTACCCGGGGTGACGTTACGCCTGGTCCGGGTCGTCGTCTCCGCCCGGTGAGTGCGCATACCCGGCTATCCCGACGGTGAAAATCCGTCTATCGCCCCACAAGAGTCAGACCTCTTCTCCCAGTACTTCGTTTTAGAACAGGCATATTCCCTGCTGAATCCCAGGATCGTTGCAGGGTAGAAGGATCTACTGAGGTTGCAAGCGTCCCGTCATGGCTTCAAAAAGATAAGGAAGAACCTGCAGAAAGAACAGCCCTGAAAATGCAGGCTCAGTGAAGCGTGGCAGAGTGCGGGCAGGGGCCGGTTCCCCGCACCTCATTCTCCGGTAAAGCCCGGCATCTCCCCGCCGCCGGGGAGTGAACAGTTTTAATCCGGATGTACGTCACCGCATGCAGGAACAAACGTTACACCCGGCACGTGCGGCATACCGGGTCAAGGTTCATTTTCTTCAGAAATGCCCTCCTGTTCTTCAGGATCGTTGCCAGGTTATCCACCAGCAGGTTCCCGAGCGAAAGATCGGCACGGTAGCAACAAGGAGCAACATCCCCGTTCCATCTGACAAAAAGGGTTAGCCTGAAGAGGGGGCAGGGCCGGGAGTGAACCACCGGCAAGGTCACCCTGCACCCGGTTTTTTTTGCGGCAGTTTTAATATAGGCAAAAAGGTCTTTTTCCGATTTCGTCTGGCCGTCATTCCACGGAAAGGAGCGTTCGAAGTTCACGGCATCAACTCCGGTCGCGCGGGCAAGACCAAGCCCCTCCTCGATACAACCCGCATTACCCTCTATAAGGGCAATGTTCAGGTACGTCTTCGGGGATTTCTGGTTTCTGGCGGATCGCTCCCGAATAAATCTGCTGACATTTTTCTCGATAATCGGCCTAAACATATGTGAATCGGGAAAACTAAAAGCGATCGCATCAAGTCCGGCGTTCAGGAGTTCGTCTGTTCTTCCGGGCAACAACGTCGCATTCGTAGTAAAATTCACAGACATTTTCTTTCCGGAAGCGTAGGAGATCATCTCAGGAAGATCTGCATGCAGGAGCGGCTCCCCCCACCCATGGAGTGTTAGGAACCGACTCTTCGAGGCATCGATGATCTTTCGGAACACCTCAAAAGAGATGAATTCCTCCGATCGATTCAGGGAACTGCGCAAACAGAACGGACAATTAAGGTTGCAGGCCGTCGTGGGTTCCAGCTGCAGGATCGGAGGTACTGCATAGTCATAAACTGACATACTGTATCTTACGGTGCCTTCGTGGCATGGACGATATCCGGCTCCGTTCTTGGATCTTCCCAGATGCCCAGAAGAGCACCCATTGCCCTCCTTACACCATTGGAGTTTATCACCACGATTCCTGCAATCAGTCCGACACCCAGGATGTGGGCCGCCGCAAGGCCGATCGCCGCTTCAGGAAGAATTACGGGTATGCACACGCGAGTTCACCTCCTTTAGTTTCATAAATATGCATAACTTTTACAAAAAGATAAATATTCCTCATTGACCATGCACCGGGCTATCCTCTGTTTTGCTGTACACCTTCACGAGAAGATCGATTGCATATGCACCGGATGCAGATAGCACTCCGCCGACTGCGGCGACGCAGAACAGTACCGGAACGATGTCCAGAGTTACAGGGAATCTTCCTGCGAATGAACTGCCCCAGAACAGCCAGAAGTGAAGGAGGTAGTACATGTTGGCAATGGCGGATGCAGCCAGATACTTTGCCGGGTGGCGATAACAGATCACTGCGTAACAGAGAGCAATGAGCGAGATAACGACGTAACCGAGTGGAAACGAGGTGGCCGGCGCACCGTTCTCTCCCATCTTGGCCTGTCCGGCAAGGAAAAGGAGCAGGGTTGTCGCACCAAACACGGCCAGCAACGCGGGGGTCACATATTTCAGTGGAGTGTCCTTGAGGGGGAGCCTGATCAGTACCTCGATGATCACAGCGACGAGTACTATCACGTCGATTGCGTGGATGCTGATAGCCTGCGTTCCAATGAGGAGGTCGATGGCGACAATCAGCAGCGACATGACCACTGCAGTTCCCGGTTTTCTCACGAGGAGAAGGCCGAGCACTAGCCAGAAGCACAGGATGCTCCCGAAGACGAACACACCCGCTCCCGGGCCGGGCAATATCAGGAACTGGTGGACGAACCCGGAAATGCTACCACCGGGCAGGAGATATACCGGCGCATACGTACCGCTGAAAACGGCAAGTATAGAGAGCAGAGCGATGAGCCCCAACTCCCTGAAGGAGAAGTATCCGGTTGATTTCATCTCATTTCCGGTCATTGGAGCACATCCCAAAGCAGTTGCATCATGTGATCCCTCCTGTCTTCACTGGTTAAACTGTGCCAGCGGGCCTTCTCCCCGATAGGCCTGGAAAAGAACGTATACACAGTATGCCAGGAACGCCATCACTGCCCCGCAGACCAGGGCAAAGGCGAGCAGGGCGGGGATTGCAGCCGGTACCGGGACCCAGGTCGCAAAACCGCTCTTCCCGTTGAAAAGCCAGCAATAGACGATGTAAAATATTTCAGCCAATCCTGCACCGGCAACGTACTTCATCGGGAAGAACCAGCAGATGACTGCGAGGGCGAGGGCGAGAATCCCGGTCACGGCATACCCCAGGGGGAAAACCGTTGCAACCGCTCCGCTCTCGCCCATCTTGGCGTTCCCGGTCAGCATCAGGACGAGGGGAATGACCCCCATGATTCCAATAAACAGGGGGAAGATGTTCTGCCAGGGTTTTTTCTCGATGGGAAGAAGCCCGATACACGAGATGATAATCGCAACGACGATCAACAGGAGGTCTAAGCGCGGTGTGGTCCCTGTGACCAGTCCGGCTCCTAGCCGGAAGACCACGATCAGGACGGCCATGGAGATCGCGGTCCAGAATTTTCTGGTCACGAGCAGGCCAAAGACGAACCAGAGGCAAACAAAGGCGCTGCTGATGAAGATACCCGCTCCCGGGCCGGGTAATTTTAAGAATCCATGGACCAGCCCCGGAGCAGTCCCTCCCGGAAGGATATGGGGAAGCCCGTAACTGCTCGTCGCGAATGCGAGGAACGCAAGAAGGAGGATCACTCCCCAGTCGCGCAAAGAGAAGTAATCTGTTATTCTGCTTAATCCACTCTTTTGTACAGTTTCTTTGTACACCGACATTTCGTCTAATTCATTGTTTTGTACAATATCCTCGTTCATTCCAGTCACCCTAATGGATTCGGGGGTCCAGTTCTTCGCCTGGGAACAGTCGGGCGCGAAATGGACTGGATATTGGTTTCACTCCCGGACAAATAAGGATATTTATTTAACTTTATTGGAATATCAAAAACTATTTGTTTACTCGCCCGAGATATATACACCATGAAGTTGCTGGAACGGATGACAGGAGCCAGGAGAAACGATGGCTGACATCGATCTCCTTCTGGCACGGGCAAAAGAGTTCCACGGCGATATGTGCGCCGGGATCATACTTGGGACCCGGATGACGATGATCGGGATGCGGGAGCTCCACATGGACCCGATGATAAGAAACAGAGATCTTATCGTGTACGTAGAGATCGATCGCTGCATTGCGGATGCAATCCAGGCGATCACGGGGTGCTCACTCGGTCATCGTACTCTAAAATACCTGCCTTACGGCAAGTTTGCCGCCACGTTCATCAACCTCGCGACACAGGATGCCGTCAGGGTCTCGGTCCTGGAGAAGAAGCGGACAGAGAAATCCGGTCCCGAAGCAATGAAAGAAGCAGGAAAAATTCTGCGTGACGCACCGGAGGACGATCTCTTCAGGGTGCAGAAAGTCAGGGTCGTGATCCCGGACGGGGACCTTCCCGGCCTCCCGAAACACCGGGCTCGCTGCAGCAGATGCGGCGAAATGATCCTGGACGACAAGGAGATCGTGACGGAAGAGACGATCCTGTGCGGCAATTGCGCACGGGGATCGTATTATACAGAGGCGGACTGAAGGTGATCCGGGTATGGGATCACCCTTCCTTTTCCCACCAGATTTTCGCCTGGTACGATGTTCCACGAAGCAGGTAACTCCCGGTAACCGGGACTTCAGAGATCAGGACAATGATACACGATACTTCCGCAACAATTCTTGAAAAGGCGTACGTAAAACTCCTCGCCGAATACCGGAGGCTCGACCTGCCGGAACCGACGGTGAGGAACTTCGGCCTCAACCCGGGCTGGAATGCTGTGATCGGGACCGGCGGGTGCTCTGGGGTTGCCATGAGTTTTGTGGACAACAACCCACTCTATGGCACCGAAGAAACCATGCAGGACCTGAATTTTTTGAGATCGTTTGTCGGGAGACCCCTCTTCGAGGTTGCATCCGCGGGCCTTGACGATCCCCGTATCGGCAGCCGTTCCGTTGCTCTTGCTGCGCTCAATGCAATCTCCCAGCCGTTTGTCACCGATGACATGCTCGTCTCTAAGGGATTTTCTGTGGGACTCGATATCAAGGACATGGTAAAAAACGACGATACGATGGTCATCGTCGGGTACGGCGGGCTGGTGAAGAGTTATGCGGGAAGGTGCCGCGAACTGCACGTCACCGACCAGAGGCCGCCGGAGACATTCCGGACAACGATTGTCGGCGACATGATCACGTACGGGCCGGCCGGTATCATGGTCCACCCGGCCGGGGAAAACAAAGAAGTCCTTAACGATGCTGATATTGCCATCATCACCGGTTCTACGCTCGTCAACGGCACCTTTGAAGAAGTCGTCGGGTACGCGAAACATGCCAGAATCCGTGCGCTTTACGGCTCGAGTGCGCAGTTGATCCCGGACGTACTCTTTGAGAACGGGATCAATGTTGCGATGTCCGTTGCCATCAGCGACCCGGCACGGTTCGAATATGATGTGATGAACGCGCCGGATATGGAGACGGCTCTCCGGAAGCACCAGAGGAAGTACAACGTCGGGTGCCTTGAAGAACAGTAGACCGGTATCGGACGTCTCGTTTGAGAATCAGTTTTTACAGCGTAAGCCCGGGGAAAAACTTCGCGCGGAATATCCCCCGGAGCGACCGGGATCATTTACCGAACAGTATCCAGAAACCGGAATCATCGTTGATGATCCGGTAATCCCCGATCCCGGCGGCTTCAATCGAATCTTCGATCTCCCCGGGCCGGAACTTCCGGAACCGCGGCCTGGACGGGTTGTCCGGGTCGTCCACGATCCCGCGCTCCTTCCGGCCAGCAAGGACGCTCTCTCTGGCCTCCGGGCTGCCGTATCCCCCGCCGATATACGCCATGCCGCCGGGTTTCATGACCCGGTAGATCTCCCGGAACGCCCCGGGGAGATCCTCCCAGAAATGGTAAGAACCACGGCTCACCACGAGGTCGAACGTTTCCCCGTCTGCAGGGATCGCGCGAACATCGCCGAGCACGGGGATAACCCTGCCCTCAAGCCCCCGGTCACGGATATTCCGGGCAGCGAGCGACTGCATCCCGGGCGAGATGTCGAGGGCAGTGACCAGGAAATCCGATTGGAGGGCAAGGGCGATTGCGAGCGGGGCCGGCCCGGACCCAACGTCAAGGCAGGTGCCGCGTGAAATCCCGGTTCGTTCCAGGACCTGCCCGGCGATGACCGGGTAGATTACGGCGAACGTCGTTCTGGTGAACTCGTCATACTGCCGGGCATCCCCGGCGGTCTTCCAGAAGGGATCGGACGCTTCGTTCATCTTACAATAATGTTAAGGAATTGAGCGGTGTTGAACCTCATCCTTCTCTCGTTCTTCGCATCACGCTAACTCAAAAGATAATGGTTACCAGGAAAACCGTTCCTGAAATTAAAAATTGTTGAGGATGATCTCTCTCCTATGGGCCGATCATCACCTTGCTCTTTGAGATCAGCGTTCCGTCGGTTGTGACCACTTCGAGGAACAGGGACTTCCCGACGGCGTCGCTGCCGAGCTGTGTGCTAATTTCTGCGTTATAGGACATCGTCTCTCCCGGCCGGAATACGGGGACCGTGGATTGACCGGTCGTTGCATTAAGCCAGGGGTCCCCCTTTGAATTTCTGATCTCGGATTTGTTCAGGATGTGCAGCCCTACCCCAACCCTACCTTCCTGGGTGAAAAGGCTCTGGTACCCTCCGAAGTCGTCGTCGTTCTGTTGTAACTTGAGGATGATCCTTTGCGTCGACAGTTCGTCCCCCCCGGCATGGTACAGCTGGAGAATATCCGAAGACACGCCGTATGTTCCCTGGATGGTTGCCTGGGGAGGTTTGGTCTCCGTGCCCGTCAGGCCCCCCGCGAACGCGCTGACGACCGCCGCGATGATGATCGTCACGACTAACATCAGCATCACGCCGATCACCGGAGAAACTGCCGATTCATTCATGGGTTTCATCGGTTAGCCCTCCACAGCGATATCTTTCTGCCAGATGGCCTGCCCGCTCGGAACGTGGATCACCTTCACGTTAACGGTATCCCCGACCCGCAGCATGTTCCAGTCGGACCCGAGGACCGCCTCCATCTGGTCGACACTGGTCTCATTGAAGGTGGCTTTAGTCTGACCCTTGTCTGAATAACCATAGGCATAGTAATATCTACCGCCGCCGGTGTTCCCTTCATCCGAAGGGGTTATCCCGTAACCCACGTCAAAACTCAATTGTCCTGTGCCCTGGCCCCCTTTGTCTCCACCGAAAGGCCGGGCAAACATGATCGTCCCCGCCTGGAGGTGGTAATTGCCAAACCAGGAGTAATTCGTTAAATTTCCAACTTCAAGTTCAGCCATGGAAGCCTTCAAGCCAGGTCCAGGCCCACGTACATACTCGGGTCCACCTGGCTTCCTCTCATAAGGCCAGAAATTTGCACTTTCCGTTCCGTTCAATCCGACCCCCGGGCCGTACCCCTGGGGACAGACGGATCTCCATTCTTCGTAATTGGACCAGGGATTCATGTTGAACGTCACGTTGAAATTCGTCTCACCGGGAACCATCGTCGCCCCCCCGTTGATCGTGGTTCCGTTGATGAGTGTCTTTGACCAGGACGTCACGATCTTCAGGTCCTGCGTATCAATGGGTTTGTCCACGCCCGTTACCTCCGCCTTGAAGTAACTCGACTGCCAGTATCCGGAATTCACGACCTTTACGTTCATAGCGAGTTTCGGTACGTCCTGGTTGTTGTTCCCGATCAGCCCGCCCGCGAACGCGCTGATGGCCGCCGCGATAATGAGCGTCACGACCAGCATCAGCATCACGCCGATCACCGGGGAGACTGCAGTTTCCTTTTCCAATTTCATATTCTGTCCTCCTTCATCATCCGAATTTTGTGCATCCATGACTTCCCGTTATGGTGAGATGACCACGTCCGATACCGAAATCAGGTTCCCCCCGGTATCGCTCACCTCGAGGGAGAACGCATTTCCGATATTAGTGGTGTTGCTGAACCAGAGGTGCTCGGCATCCGCAAGTCCGGGCTGGAGCCGGCTGCCGGTCGCGTTCTCGGCGGAGATGTACAGGACATCTCCTGGCCTGAACGAGGTAACTTCCGACGTCCCGTCACCGTTGTCGAGGGACCGGCCCGTGCGGTCGGCGATCAGCGTCTTATCCAGGACCTGAGCAGTCTTCCGCTCGAGATTCGGCCCGAACATGGGGCCATTCCTGACCACGAAGACCATATCGTGCAGGGCAAGGCCGTCCCCCCCGTTATGAGCGATCTGGAACCCGTTGGAGATGCTGTATGTACCGGAAATCATCGCCTGGGGGACTTTTTTCTGTTCGCTTGCAATTCCGCCGGCGTACGCCGATACGATTGCGGCGATGATGATCGTCACGACCAGCATCAGCATCACGCCGACCACCGGAGAGACTGCAGTATCATTTCGTTTTAACATTTTAACCTCCCGAAACGGTCACTTCTTTCTGAAAGATCGCTTTCCCCGTGGGTGCGTAGATGACCCGGACCGTGACGATGTCTCCCGGGCGCAGCTGCTCCCAGCCGGTCCCGAGGACCTTCTCAAGGTCGCTTCCGGAAATGTGACTATATCCTGAATAAGTCGATGCAGGTTCGGCGATCAGCCCGGTGCCGGGCATGAGCGTGAAGTTGCCGAAGGACTGGTTAACAGTGTAAGTTGTCAGATTAACGTCCCCGGTCACTCCCGGGCCGAACCCGTAAGGCACAGCGTCTGTGGCTGTCACATTGCCCGCGGTTGTGTTGCCTCCGGCGAACGCCTTTCCATCCGGAGTAGATCCGAGTACGGTGCCCGAATCATAGGAGGAATTGGCATTCATCGTCGCCACCCACGATGTCGTCAACTTAAGCTGTTTCGTCGATGTCGGTTCGCTAACACTGAGAACCGTTGCGAAAAATCCGCTATCCGCGGCATTTCCCGAGTTTACGATCTTTACGTCCATGGCGAGAGTCGGGGTCTCCTTGTTGTTTCCCCCAAACAGTCCGCCGGCAAACGCAGAGACGACCGCTGCGATGATGATGGTGATCACCAACATCAGCATCACCCCGATGACGGGAGATACCGCGGAATCCCGGCTTGTCTGCAATTTTAATTTCATTTTAACTTCCACCTTCTCTCGTACTTTTTCCGGCACGACAGAAAACACCCCAGTAGGTTGGGATATCGGTACTTGGTAACAAAAACATATTAACTTTTATCGATTGTAAAATTATATAATTTAATATAATTGATACATGAGAGAAATTAACCCCATATCGTATGGCAAATGCGTGAGATCCGTTTTGGGCATCAGAGCCGCTCGAAGGGTAAAAAACAGTGGAATGACGATGATTGTGGTCCGCAAGAAGAAACTCGCGACGAACACGATTGAAACCGAGAAACCCCTTCTCAGCTGAGTGGTGTGGTGCGAGAGGAAGAACGCGCAGAGAGGCCCGAGGGGATTCTGACCTGCAGACACCTTCCGCGAAACGCGATCTAAGCCATATCGTCAATTACACATCCATCCCGAGAACAGCCGGGATCGGGCAGCGCACCCGGAGGTGACGCTGCGCCTGATCCGGGCCGCCGTTTCCGCCGGGTAACGCCGTATCCAGCCTAAATCCCCGAAATAGGGCACATTTCACAGAGAATATTGTGCATATATTTATAGTTGGCCGATGCAAACATTGACGGTGATCCGTTTTTTGAGGCGGCGCAGTACCCGGTCGCCTCATGGCAACCATGCCGGATTGCGAGATATGTCTATCATGAACCTGAAGGGCTGGATGGAACGTGACGGGGTGCGGCTCTCCCCAGCAGACGTGGAGCGGATGCTCGAAGAGGGGCCGCAGTCTCTTTCCCGGTGCGGCGGCGAGTTCCTCCTCGTCCGGGGCGACTGCATCGCCCGCGACGCCTTCGGCATCATGCCCGGCCCGGTCCCCCCCGGAACCATATACTGCGGCGGGCGCGAGGCCGCCCGGATATTCCCCGATCCCCCGCCATGCACGCTTGAGGAGGCAATTGTCACCGCGGTCGACCTCCGGAGCGACGAGGGCGTGGTGGCCTTCTCCGGCGGCGTGGACTCGGGCCTGATCGCCCACCTCGCCCGCCTCCCCTGTGTGACGGTGGGCATCGAGGGGTCGCACGACATCGCATGGGCGACAAAGGCCGCACGAGCGCTGGAACTTGACCTCGAGATCGTCACCCCGACCGAAGAAGAGATCGAGGAGAAACTCGCGCAGGTGGTCCGGGTCATCCCCGACCCGACGAACCCGGTAGACGCAGCGATTGCAACGACCCTCGCCTTCGCCGCCGCCTGGGCGGGAGAGCACGGACATACCCGCGTCCTCGCCGGACAGGGGGCCGACGAACTCTTCGGCGGCTACGCCCGCTACCTCTCCTCCCCCGACCTCGCTGCGGACCTCGAACGGGACTTTGCAGACCTCGGACGCCAGGGGGCGCGGGACCAGGCGGTGGCGGCGCTCCACGGGGTGTATTTCTCGATGCCCTACCTCGATACCCGGGTGGTGCGCGCCGCACGGGTGATCCCGGCGGACGAGAGGGTGCGCGGAGGGGTGAGAAAGCATCCCTTACGGGTGGTTGCAGAACGGCATATCCCTGCAGAAATCGCCCGGGCCGATAAGAAAGCGATGCAATACGGGAGCGGAATCTGGCGGACAATCCAACGGCTCACCCGTAGGAACGGTTATAAAAAGTCGGTACAAGGGTACTTAACGGAGATCAGTAGGGCGGAATATGATCACTGAGAGCGATATTGAGCATATAGCAGAACTTGCAGATATCGGCATATCGAAAGACGAAGTGCCGGAGTTCACCACCCAGTTCAACGCGATCCTCGACTACTTTGAGGTCCTCGACACCGTAGAGGGCGAAAGCGCCCCGGCCGCCGGGACCGCCAACGTCTTCCGGGAAGACGAGCCCCGGCCGGGCCTCTCGCAGGATGCGGCCCTTGTAAACGCAGGCTCGACCGAGAACGGGTTTATAAAAGCACCGAGGGTGATGTAAGTGGCGGGAACCCTGGACTTCTCGCCGGACGACCGGTACAACGCATTCATCACCACCTGCCGCGAGGCACCGTTTTCCGACGGTAGGCTCGCCGGCGTCGCCGTCGCGGTCAAGGACAACATCTCCACGGCGGGTATCGAGACCACCTGCGGGTCCCGGATCCTCGAAGGCTACGTCCCGCCGTACGACGCCCACGTCGTGGGACTCCTCCGGAACGCCGGAGCCGCAATCGTCGGCAAGACCAACATGGACGAGTTCGGCATGGGGTCCACCACCGAGACGAGCGCGTTCGGCCCGACCAGAAACCCGGTCGACCAAACAAGGGTGCCCGGCGGGTCGTCCGGCGGGAGCGCCGCCGCGGTCGCTGCAGGACTCGTCCCGATGGCGCTCGGTACCGATACCGGCGGCTCGATCCGGTGCCCCGCGGCATTCTGCGGGGTCGTGGGCCTCAAACCCACCTACGGCCGGGTCTCCCGCCACGGCCTCATTGCCTATGCAAACTCCCTCGAACAGATCGGGCCGATGGCGCGGACGGTGGAGGACGCTTCAAGACTGATGTCGGTGATCGCGAACTACGACCCCCACGACTCGACGATGCTCGATAAACCCTACAACCACCGACCCATAGCCGAGATCGCGGGTCTCCGGGTCGGGGTGCCGGAGGAGTACTTCGGCGAAGGCGTGGACCCCCGCATCGCAAAGACCGTCCGGGACGCCGTCGGCGTCCTCGAAGACCTCGGGGCCGGCACGGTGCCGGTCAGCATCCCCGGCATGCGCCACGCGCTCGCGGCCTACTACGTCATCTGCACGAGCGAAGCCTCCTCGAACCTCGCCCGGTTCGACGGCGTTCGCTACGGTCCGGCGGTCGACACCAGAAAATCCTGGCACGAGGCCTACCAGGACCTCCGGCGGGAGTTGTTCGGGCCTGAGGTCCGGCGCCGGATCATGCTCGGCACCTTCGCCCTCTCGGCCGGCTACGCTGGCAGGTACTACGCGAAGGCGCAACTGGCCCGCCGCAACATCCAGCAGGACTTTGAACGGGCCTTCCGCAAAGTAGACATCGTCGCCGGCCCGACGATGCCGACGGTCGCCTTCCGCCTCGGCGAGAAGACCGACCCGCTCTCGATGTACCTCTCCGACATCCTCACCGTGCCAGCGAACCTCGCCGGAATCCCGGCTATATCGGTCCCGTGCGGCAGAGTGGACGGTCTCCCCGTGGGTCTCCAGTTGATGGGAAGGCCGTTTGAGGACGAGCGCGTCGTCGACGCTGCCTTTGCCTACGAGCAGGAGGTGAGGGCATGAAGACGATCATCGGACTCGAGATCCACGTCCAGCTCGCGACGGCAACGAAGCTCTTCTGCGGGTGCTCAACGGACTACCGGGACGACGAGCCCAATACCCACTGCTGCCCGATCTGTCTCGGGCTTCCCGGAGCGCTCCCGCGCGTGAACAGAAGAGCGGTCGAGTACGGACTCCGCGTCGCAAAAGCCCTCAATATGCAGGTGCCGGAGGAGTCGGAGTTCGCCCGGAAGAACTACTTCTACCCCGACCTCCCGAAGGCCTACCAGATCACCCAGTACGACAAACCGCTCGCGGTCGCGGGGACCGTCGAGATCGAGGACGACGAAGGGCACGAGAAGCTCGTCCGGATCACCCGGGTGCACCTCGAAGAAGACCCGGGGAGACTCGTCCACGTCACAGGCGGATCGAAATACTCGCTCGTCGACTACAACCGGTCCGGTATCCCGCTCCTTGAGATCGTCACCGAGCCGGACATGCGGTCTCCGCAGGAGGCCCGCCGGTTCCTCAATAAACTCCGCACGGTCCTCGAGTACCTCGGGGTCTTCGACGGCGACCGGGAAGGCTCCCTCCGCGTCGATGCAAACATCTCCCTTGAAGGGTCCGAACGGGTCGAAGTCAAGAACATCTCCTCCTACAAAGGGGTCGAGAAAGCCCTCACCTTCGAGGTGACCCGGCAGAAGAACCTGCTCCGGCGCGGGCAGAAAGTGACGCGAGAGACCCGGCACTTCATGGAGGGGCGCGGGATCACCACCTCCGCCCGCAGCAAGGAAGAGGAGCACGACTACCGCTACTTCCCGGAACCGGACCTCCGACCGCTCCGTGTCGCAGACTGGGTGGCGGCAATCGACCTCCCCGAGTTGCCCGTCGCCCGGAAAAACCGGTTCATGGCGGAGTACGGCATATCGCTCAACCACGCCCGGACCCTGACCGGAGACCCGAAACTCGCCGATTTCTACGAAGAAGTCGCCGAGATCGACCCGGTCCTCGCCGCCACCTGGGTGGCCGACACCCTCCTCGGGGAGCTCAATTACCGCGACATGGATATCGCCGCCGTCCCGCCCGGCCATATACGAGAACTCCTCGGCCTTCTCAAGACAGAGACCATCACTGATGCGGCCGGCGTCCAGGTGCTCAGAGAGATGCTGGATGCCTGCGCGCGAGGCAGCCCCTGCGAGAGCCCCGTCGCAATCATGAAGCGCGAAGGGCTCGGCAAGGCCACAGGGAGCGAATACGCTCCCATCGTGCAGGGGGTGATCGCTGCAAACCCGCAGGCGGTGGAGGACTACCGGGCCGGCAAGAAAGGGGCCCTGAACTACCTCGTGGGACAGGTGATGAAAGAGACCCGGGGCAGGGCGGACCCGCGGGAACTCGGACGGATCGTATCCGAATGTATCGATACAGACAGGGTGTAAATCTGCCATGCATCTGATCATCGCAGAGAAGAATATATCGGCAAACCGGATTGCCCAGATCCTCGCCGGCAACGAGAAGGTGAGGGCGGTCAAGGAAGGGAGCGTAACCACCTATTCCTTCGACACAAAGACGGTGGTGGGCCTCAAAGGGCACGTGGTGGAGGTCGACTTCGAGCCCGGCTACACGAACTGGCGTAGCGAGGTCCACACCCCGCGAAGCCTCATCGATGCAGGCACCGTCAAGAAGCCGACCGAGAAGAAGATCGTCAACCTCATCCAGAAACTCTCAAAGAAAGCGGACCTCGTTACTATCGCCACCGATTACGATACGGAAGGAGAACTTATCGGAAAGGAGGCCTACGAACTCGTCCGTGCGGTGAACCCCACGGTCAGGATCAACCGGGCCCGGTTCTCCGCGATAACCCCGGCGGAGATCCGGTCGGCTTTCGAGAGCCCGGCCGACCTCGACTTCGCGCTTGCGGCTGCCGGTGAGGCACGCCAGACGGTCGACCTGATGTGGGGAGCGTCGCTGACCCGGTTCATCAGCCTCGCGGCCCGGCGGGGCGGCAAGAACATCCTCTCCGTCGGCCGGGTCCAGAGCCCGACGCTTGCCATGATTGTCGACCGGGAGCGCGAGATCGAGAACTTCGTCCCCCAGACTTACTGGATGCTCTCGCTTGCGACCGAGAAGGACGGAGTGCCGGTGGAGGCGCGGCATACCGCCGGGCGGTTCACCGACCACGACGCGGCCCTCGCCGCCGAAGCAGGGACAAAGGAGCCGCTCGTGGTCACGGATGTAAAAGAGGGGCAGAAGACCGACCGGGCGCCGACGCCGTTCGACACCACGGCCTTCATCGTCGCGGCAAGCCGCCTGGGCCTCTCGGCGGCGAACGCGATGCGGATCGCCGAAGACCTCTACATGAACGGTTACATCTCCTACCCGAGAACCGACAACACGGTCTACCCGAAGTCCCTGAACCTGAACGGTATCCTTGAAGCGCTCAGGGGGGGGGCGTTCGATGCGGATATCGCCTGGGTACAGCAGCACCGGCGTCCGGTCCCGACGCGCGGCAAGAAGGAGAGCACCGACCACCCGCCGATCCACCCCACGGGCGCCGCCGCACGCGAGGCCCTCGGCTCCGACCGGTGGAAGGTCTACGAACTCGTTGTCCGGCGGTTTCTCGCGACCCTCTCCCCCGACGCGACGTGGGCGACCACCAAATGCCTCTTCGATGCGTCCGGCGAACCCTACACGGCAACGGGCGGACGGCTCGTCTCCGCCGGATGGCGCCGGGTCTACCCCTACTCGGAGGCGAAGGAGAATATCCTTCCAGCGTTCTCCCCGGGCGAACGCCTGCCGATTAAAAGCGTGAACCTTGAGGAGAAACAGACTCAGCCGCCGGCGCGCTACTCCCAGAGCCGGCTCATTCAGGTGATGGAGGAACTCGGCCTCGGCACGAAGAGCACCCGGCACGAAGTGATCGGCAAACTCGTCTCCCGCCGCTACGTGGAGGGGAACCCCCTCCGCCCGACGCTCGTCGGCAGAGCCGTCACGGAAGCGCTCGACAACCACGCGGAGACGATCACGGAGCCCGAGATGACCCGGACGCTTGAAGAGCACATGCAACTCATCAAGCAGAAGCAGCGCTCCCATAAAGACGTCGTCAACGAGTCCCGCGAGATGCTCCACCGGGTCTTTGACAAACTCGAGGAGCACGAGAAGGAGATCGGCGAGGAGATCATGGAGCAGACCGCCGAGGAGCATACCGTCGGCCCCTGCCCCGTCTGCGGCCGCGACCTCCGGATCCGACACCTCGGCGCCTCCCAGTTCATCGGCTGCACCGGCTACCCCGAGTGCCGGTTCAACATCAGCCTGCCCGGCAGCATCTGGGGACGGGCGATCCGGACGGAGGAGACCTGCCCGGAGCACGGGCTCTCCCACGTCCGCCTGATCCGGAAAGGCTCCCCCCCGTGGACGATAGGCTGTCCGCTCTGCAGCCACATCGCCTCGAACGTCGAGGCGCTCCGGATGATGCCCTCGATGACCGACGAACTCGTGCAGCGTCTGCACGCGCGCCATATCTACACGGTCTCCGAGATCGCGGGAATGCAGCCCGGCAACCTCACAGACGCCCTCGGTGTCGGAAGCGATGAGGCCGGACGACTCATAGAGGAGGCAAAAGACGCGCTGGATATCCTCCGGCGCCGATCGGAACTCCGGAAGTTCATCCGGAAGATCGTCCCCCCGAGGAAAGGCCGGAGCCACGCGAAGATCAACAAAAATCTCCTCGAACAGGGGATCGGCGACATCTCCGCGCTCTCCCGTGCGGACCCTGCGGTCCTGAAAAAGGCCGGCATCGGCGATGCGGCGGCAACGGAACTCCTCGAGGCGGCCCGCGCACTCTGCAACGAGCGCACCCTCCGGGAAGCAGGAGTTCCCGCGGTCAGCCTGAAGAAGTATCTGGCCGGAGAGGTCGGGAGCCCCGATGACTTCTGCTATCTCCCCATCCCCTACCTCTCAAGCAAAACCGCCATTAATCCGGAAACCGTACATAAGCATGTGGATATGGTCTGCAGGTACCTCGGACGCCCCACCCCGGCAAAGGTCACCAAAGCAGCGCTCGAACGCGGGCGGGAAGAACTGCTGGCGATTCCGGGCATCGGGGAGGCGACCGTGGAGAGGCTCTACCTTGCGGGCATCTACAACGCCGCGACGCTCCGTGAAGCCGACGCGGAGGCGGTCTCCTCCATCACCGGCATCCCGAAGGCCAGACTCCACGACTACATCAGCCATCTGAAGTGACACCATGCACGCGAACTGGAAGACCTGGGCACATGTGACGAAACTGGACCCCGACAAACACCTCCCGCGGAACGTCATCGAGGAGATCGCAACGAGCGGGACCGATGCCCTGATGCTCTCGGGCACCCTGAACGTGACGCAGGAGAACCTCTGCGAACTCCTGGACCAGGTCTCCTCCTACGGGCTGCCGCTTGTGGTGGAACCGGCAAGCCCCGACTGCGCCATCTTCAACGGGGCGATCGACCACCTCTTTGTGCCGAGCGTGATGAACGCAAACGACGTCCGCTGGATCGTCGGGAAACACCACGCCTGGCTCCGTCACGCGAGCGGCATCGACTGGGAGATGGTGGTGCCCGAGGCCTACATCGTCCTCAACCCGAACTCCGCCGTCGGGCGGGTGACGGGGGCGGACTGCAGTCTCTCGGGGGAGGATGTGGCCGCATTCGCGGAGGTGGCGGACCGGTACTTCCGGTTCCCGATCGTCTACATCGAGTACAGCGGGACTTACGGAGACCCAAAAATTGTGCAGGCGGCAGCCGATGCGGTTGAGAACGCTACCCTCTACTACGGCGGCGGGATCCGTTCGGCGGAGCAGGCGGCGGAGATGGGCCGCATCGCCGACACGATCGTCATTGGAAATGCAGTCTACGAGGAAGGGATCGATGTGCTCCGGGCGACGGTTCGAGCGATACAGTGAGATATGCCTGAAGTCTCAATCGTCCTGGTCGAGCCCCTCTACGACGGGAATATCGGGTTTACCGCCCGGGTTATGAAGAACTTCGGATTCACCCGGCTGGTGCTGGTCAACCCCTGTCCGCTCGGCGACGACGCGGTCATGCGCGCTTCTCATGCCCGCGACGTCCTCGACAACGCCCGCTGGATGACGGTCGACGAGGTCTACCGGGAGTTCGACTTCGTGGTCGCGACGACCGGCGAGGTCAGCAAATCGGTCTGCACCCCGATGCGGCTGCCCTACTACACCCCGACGGAAGTCAGGGAGACCGTCGCCGACATAGACGGAACGGTCGCGATCCTCTTCGGGCGGGAGAATTGGGGGCTTTCAAACGAGGAACTGAAACGGGCAAACCTCATCTGCACCATCCCGACCTCGGAGGTCTACCCGATCCTCAACCTCTCTCACGCAGTGGGCATCCTCTGCTACGAACTTGCAAACCTGCCCCGTGGGACCTACCCCCTCGCGGGACCCACCGAGATGGAGTCGCTCTACCGGCACCTCGATGCGTTCCTCGACCGGATCGATCACCCGGACTTCAAGCGGGAGAACACAATGATCCTCATTCACCGGGTGCTCGGCCGGACGAAACTGACCACCCGCGAGGTGAGCACGCTTCACGGGCTGATGCGCCGGACGGAGTGGCATCTCGAAAACAAAGAATAGTTTGCGGGAGAGATCTAGAAGAATGATTCTTGTCGACTGGCAGATCGAAGACCGCATCAGGCATGGGTATATCAAGGTGAATCCCTACGACCCCGGCCTGATCCAGCCCAATTCCCTCGATATCAGACTCGGTTCCCACTTCGTCTGGTATGTTCCGGGAGACTCCGTGATCGACCCCTATGAAAAAGAGAGCGTCTGCTCGAACACCGAGCAGACGGTGGCCGACTCAATCGTCCTTCGCCCCGGGCAATTTCTCCTCGCCGAGACCCTGGAGACGATCGAGCTCCCCGACGATGTCGTGGCGAGCATCGAAGGGAAGAGCAGCATCGCGCGCCTCGGGATTGAACTCCACCAGACGGGCGGCTGGATTGATGCAGGGTTTCGAGGAACGATCACCCTCGAGATGTGCAACGTGAACGCCCGGCCGGTGCGGGTTTACGCGGGGATGCCGATCGGACAACTGGTATTCTACCGCACGGACCGTGCCGCGCGCCCGTACAACATGAAGAAGGACGCGAAGTACATGGACCAGCAGCAGGCGACCCTCTCCCGCTACCATGAGAACGCGCGCCGCGCGTGATTCACGTCGCCGACAATCGGACAAAGCCGCACCCCGCCGCCCCATCCGGCGGGGAGGAAACGGGCGGGATGCTCCATGATCTCACCCGAAGAGCATTATGCACTATATAGCAGGAAAACAGATATTAAACGGTTCAACTGGGGATAGCAATGCGACTTCTTCTAATCCACTCTGATCATATCGAATACGAGACCCGGAAGAAGACGAAGGTCGCCGAAGAGAACGTCGTCCCAAAAGACGCTCTCGATGAGGCCCTCACCGTCTTCTGCGCGGTTGAGTCCGTCGACGAGGAGAACATCGAGGATGCCGTCAGGCAGGCGGTAGACGAGATTGTCGCCACCGCCGGGCAGCTCGGCACTACCAATATCATGATCTACCCCTATGCCCACCTCTCCGCCGACCTTGCATCGCCGGAAGCGGCGGTGAGCGCTCTCCGGGGTATCGAGGACGCCCTCGCGAGGAAGGGCGGCTTTGTTGTGAAGCGCGCACCGTTCGGTTGGTACAAGGCCTTCTCGATCTCCTGCAAGGGCCACCCGCTCTCGGAACTCTCCCGGACGATCGTACCCGGTGAAGGAGCGGCCGCCGAAAAGAAAGAGATCGAGCACGAGTTCTTTGTCCTCACGCCCGAAGGGGAACGCAAAAACGTGGACGACTACCTGAAAGAGGACACGCGTTTTGCCTCCCTGATCAGGAAAGAACTCGGCCATCCGGGGCAGGAGGGAGGCGAGCCGGTTCACGTGGACCTGATGCGCGGGAAGGAACTCGTGGATTACGAGCCGCGTTCGGACGTCGGGAACCTCCGCTGGATGCCCCGGGGCAAGTTGATCCGGGACCTCCTCAGCGACTACATCCTTGCGCGGGTGCTCGATTACGGCGGAATGCCCGTGGAGACCCCGGTGATGTACGACCTCGGGGACAGGGCGATCTCGGAACACGCCGCCAAGTTCGGGGAGCGGCAATATCGGTTCAGGAGCGGCAATCGCGACATGATGCTCCGGTTCGCGGCGTGCTTCGGGATGTTCTGCACCATGCACGACATGCATATCTCGCCGAACACCCTCCCGATGAAGCTCTATGAACTCTCAACCTACTCGTTCCGGCACGAGCAGAAGGGCGAAGTTATCGGGTTGAAGCGCCTCCGCGCCTTCACGATGCCCGATATGCACACCCTCTGCCGCGACGTGGACGACGCGCTCGCGAGCTTTGAGGAACAGCTCGCAATTGGCTGGCAGAGCGGTGTGGACCTTGAAACCCCGCTCGTGGGAGCCTTCCGATGCACCCGGGACTTCTTCGACCAGTACGAACTCTGGGTAAAGGAGATCGTTGCAAAGTCGGGTGTGCCGATGCTCATTGAGCTCCTCTCGGAGCGGAGCCACTACTGGATAGCAAAGGTCGATCTTGCGGCGATCGACGCACAGGGGAGACCCATCGAGAACCCGACGGTCCAGATCGACGTCGAGAGTGCGGACCGGTTCGACATCAAGTATTACACCCCGGAGGGCGCCGAGGTCCACCCCCCGATCCTCCACTGTTCGCCGACGGGCTCGCTTGAGCGGGTGATCTGCGCGATGCTCGAAAACACCGCTACAGAGGAGGTCCCCTCGTTCCCGACCTGGCTCGCCCCGACCCAGGTCAGGCTGGTGCCGGTGGCGGGAAGGCATGTCTGCTTTGCCGAAGAGATCGGCACCCGCCTGAACGCCGCCGGCCTCCGGGCGGACGTCGACGACCGGGACGAGAGCGTGAACAAGAAGGTCCGCGAAGCCGGGATGGACTGGGTGCCCTACGTTGCGGTGATCGGAGACCAGGAGGCCGAGACCGGCCGGCTCACGGTCACCGTTCGGAGACTCTCGGAGAATAAGAAGCCCTACAAAGAGTCGATGAGCGAAGACGAACTCATCCAGGCGGTGAAGATGGAGACCACCGGAAAGCCCTTCCGCCCGCTCTACACCCCGAGGCTCCTCTCCAAAAAGCCTCGGTTCATCTAACCAACTTTTTTTCGCGGGGCCGCCCTGGGGGTCTCGCGACGCGACAACACGATCTCCTCCCATGATCCGCCACCGGGCAGTCGGAGGAAACTATTTAAGTCGACCGTTCTTAAGTTCATTCTGATGAAACGGTTTTCTGCCATTGCAGCGGGGCGCGTGCAAAGGGTTGGATTTCGGGAACATGTCTACAAAGAGACGTTTGAAAAGGATATCACCGGATATGTAAAGAATCTCGACACCGGAAAGGTCGAGATCGTCGCGGAGGGAAGCGAAGAGGACCTTCGCGCCCTCGCAAACGCGATCAATATCATTCGCTACCCTATTGCGGTCAAGTCATTCACCATCAAATGGCAGGAGGCTACCGGGGAGTACACGAGTTTTGAGATCATCCGCGGGGATATCCAGGAGGAGATATTTGAGCGGATAGATTATGCCGGCACAATCATGCATCAAACGCTGGAGAACTCTGAACTGAGTTTGAAGAAACAGGATCAGATGCTGGATAAACAGGACCGGATGCTGGATAAACAGGACCAGATGCTTCAGGTTGGTATTGAGACGAAAGAAGAGATTGCAGCGCTCCGGAAAGATACCGGGAAATATCTTGACGACGAATTCAAAGAGATCAAAAAAGAGCTCACCTCCATTAAGAATGCCCTTGCCCGGGCAGGCATCCAGGTCTGAATCCCGATACTTTTTTCCGCAGGTTCTCACGTGCATACCGCCCCTGTGCTTGCGCGGGTACCCGGCCCGAACAATCTTTAAATGCCTCAAATGCTACTCTCCACCGGTGCATGAACCATGGATGCCGAAGAGTATCGTTCTATCATATCAAACGCCATCGACAGGGAGATTGAAGCGTACACCTTCTACCGGACGGTCAGAGAGAAGGTCAGGGATGAGAACCTGAAAAACCTCTTCAACGAACTTGCCGGGGAGGAGAGCAAACACAGAAAGACCCTCGAGGGCTTTCTCGCAAAAGAGCCCGGGGAACTCGGGTTCAACACGAAGCGGGACTACAAAGTCGCCGACATCCTGGAGGCTCCTCCGCTCTCGGCCGACTTAAAGCCGCTCGACGGTCTCGTCATCGCGATCAGGAAGGAGCTCGACGCGATGCAGATGTACACCCAGCTGGCAGGCCTCAGCGTGGACCCGGAGCAGATCGAGCTCTTCGAGAGCCTCGCCTCGATGGAGCGGGGCCACAAAGCGCGCCTCGAGGACATCTACACCAACATGGCGTTCCCGGAAGCCTGGTGAGGCAGAGGGGCGCGTCCCCACCTTTTTTTCCGGCCGGGAAGAGAAGAATAAGAGATTTTGAGAAAAGAATGCAGGGCTACCTGCATCACTCAGTGGTACTACAGTATGCACCCTTGAAGAACCAGCTCCGATAGATGATCGGGGTTATGAGGGTGGTCAGCAGACTCATCACGACACACGCCACGAAGATCCCCTGGTCGATGAAACCGGAATTCAGGCCGATCAACGCGACGATCATCGTCACCTCTCCCCGCGCCGCCATCCCGAACCCGACGATGAGGGAATCTTCCCGGCACATCCCCATCACCCGGGCCGGTAGACCGCACCCGATGATCTTGGTGACAAGGGCAACCACGGTCAGCGCCGCCGTGAAGAGAGCGATCTCGGATGTGAGCGCCTGAAGATCGACGAGAATACCCAGCGATATGAAGAAGATCGAGGCAAAAACAATCTGGAAATACTCGGCGCCCTCTGTGACGCTCCTGCTCTGGCGGATCTCGACGCCGCTGAAGGCGACCCCGGCAAGGAATGCACCGACGATCCCCGATAAGCCCACCATGTCGGCGAGCATCGCGTAGAGGAACGCCAGCATCAGGGCAAAGACGAAGACAAAACCGGGAAATTTCCGGGCCAGAACCGATGTGTCCATCCGCTGGATGAGTCTCCGCACGCCGAGGACCCCGATGCCGCCGGCGACGACGACAAAGCCCAGAGCCTGAACGACCGTTATGGCGAGCGCCTCCACCGAAACTCCCCCGCTCACCAGGTCCATGGAGACGGAGAGCGCGAGCAAGGAGAGGACATCGTCGATGACGGCGGCACCGATGATCGCCTTCGCGGCATCGGTCTGGAGCATGCCGATCTCCTTGAGGACGTTTGCGGTGATGGCGGTACTCGTCGCGGTCAGTGCCGCGCCGACGAAGACCGCAGTTGCAAAGTCAAACCCGAAGAGAACGGAAGTGGCATAGCCACCTATCCACGGGACGACCACGCCGAAGAAGGCGATGACGCCGTTGCGCAACTTGAGGATGTCCTTGATGTCGAACTCGAACCCGATGGCGAAAAGGAGGATGATCGCTCCCATGTGGGCCAGACTCGCGACAAAGTCCGTGTAAGTGATCCAGCCGAGCGCACTCGGTCCTACCAGAACTCCCACGAGAATAGCGCCGATCGTCGCCGATTGGTTGATCCTGGATGCCAGAAGGTAGCCTGCAAGCGCAAGGAAGAGGAGGAGGCTCAACTGGAACTCGATAGATAAGGCGCTTTCCATTATTACCATAACTGGGCGATGATGCCTTAAGAAATATGTGGACCTCACGGGAGTTGCAGGGCAATCTCGCTGATAACGGTGCGAGGGATACTCCCCAAAAAATCGTGTTTATAGTGCCGAAAGGGGACAACGCGCGCCAGGAGAATTGTTGCGCCGCAGCAAGGTATTTAAACTCCGTGTCCTTATACCCCCGACCAGATTCGAACTGGTGTCGCCGGATCCAAAGTCCTGCATGATTGACCACTACACTACGGGGGTATGCTCAAGTCCTTCGGGTGAATACACTTTACAAGTTTTCTTCTCAGAAAACTTGCTCTACTCCATTTGGCGTAGAAGATAATAAAGTGAATTACCCGCGCCTTTTGGGCGGGGCTTCCTGTTTCATCCTCCCTCTACTGAGGCAAGTCCACAGGCTCGACGGCGCGTTCCGCACCTGCTACCCCGACAAGGTTCTGTTCTTGCAGGGCGAACTTCTTGATATTGATCGCTGCGTTGATATCGCAGTCGTGATGAGTGCCGCAGTCGGGACAGATCCATTCTCTCTCAGAGAGAATTAGATCCCGCTTGAGATACCCACATTTACTGCATATTTTTGAGGAGGGGTCAAACCGCCCGATCGAGAGGAGGGTCTTCCCGTACTTCCGGCACTTGTAATCCAGCATCGCAAAGAATGCACTCCACGATACATCGCCAATACTCTGTGCCAATTTATGGTTTTTCTGCATTCCAGCAACGTTTAACGATTCCACTGCTATGGCTTGATTCTCACTCACGACTCGATTAGAGAGTTTGTGCAGGAAATCGTTCCTCTGGTTTGCAACCTTCTCATGACATCGGGCTAATTTTTGAATCGCTTTCTGTCGGTTCTTTGATCCTTTCACTTTTCGTGAGACGCGTCGCTGCAACACTTCCAGGCGCTGGAGGGAGTTCTTCAAGTGCCGAGGGTTCTCAACCTTCTCTCCAGTCGAGAGGGTTGCAAAGTCCGTTAACCCGACATCGATCCCAAGGGTGGTATCCAGCGTAAACGGTACGGGTTCCGGTGTTGCTGCTCCATCATCAACGAGAATGCTGACAAACCATTTCCCGGTTGAAGTCACAGAGACCGTGACGTACTTCATCTTCCCGGTGAAGATCCGGTGGAAAACGGTCTTGATCTCGCCGATCTTCGGGAGTTTGATCCGACGCCGCCCGAAATCCACCGCGTAATGCTGAGGCACCTGAAAGGACTGTACCGGATTCTTCTTTGACTTGAACTTTGGAAATCCCTTTTTCTTCCGGAAGAACCGGGTGAACGCGTTGTCGAGGTTCTTGTTCGCGCTCTGAAGCGATTGGGAGTTGATCTCCTTGAGCCACGGGTGTTCTTCTTTGAGGGCGGGAAGATGATTGTTCATGTCAAAACAGGAGAGTTTACGCCCTTCCTGCTCGTATGCCCGGATCTTCTGCTCCAGAGAATGGTTGTACACAAACCGACAGGCATGGATGTGTCTCATGAGGAGCGGAATCTGTGTCCGAGTAGGGTACATCCGATACTTGTAGGCGTGGAGCATACAAACAATATTGAACCTTATAATAATATATGGTTTTTGCTAATCTCTCCGGGAACATGACGAAGGGCGACTCCGCTCCGCCCCCTTCACCCCCGCAAGATAAACATCTTCACTAAAAGTCGATCCGCTCAAGCGAGGGCGGCGGTTATACCCACCGGGTCCCCGGCGTGAGATTCAGGGGATGCCGGGAGGGAGACCTCCCAAACCGGCTTACCTTCCGCCCTTCTCGATAACGACCCGGAACGACTCGCCAAGAGGCTCGACCTTCACGATCCGGTGCCCCTCTTCCTTCACGCTCCGGGGGACATTCAGCATGGCCGAACCCTCGTCGAGGATGACCTCCAGCAGATCGCCCGGTTCAAGGTCCTCAAGGGCGAGCTTTGTCTTCACAAAGTTCATGGGGCAGACGACGCCTGCAAGGTCCACCCGTTTTTTTACCTCATCTCCCATTCAGGATCGCCTCACTTACGACATCCGGACCGATTCGATCGATCATGTGCCCGAAACGCTCCTTCTTCCGCCCCATTCTGCGGTAGTAATCTATAGCGTTGCCCACGAGTTCATAGAGACGCTCCTTTGACTCGATCAGCCCGCCGAGCCGGGTTGCGAGCCGGGGAACCTTTCCCATGGTACCGCCGATCCAGAGGATATACCCTCTTGAGACGACCACCCATGCGCCCGCCGGGCAGCTCGATGTGCAGATGCTGCAGTTGATGCACAGAGAAAGATCGACCACGTATTCGTCGCCGGCCTTCTCTATCGCGTGCGTCGGGCAGATGTTCACACAGAGACCGCAGTCGGTGCACGAGGACGCCACCCACCCGGGAACGATCCCGCCCATGACCCCGATGTCGTTCTCGGTCGCCTTCGCACAGTTGTGCGGGCAGCCGGTGACGGCCATCTTGAACTTGTGAGGCGTCTCCTCCCGGAACCAGGTGCGGTCGAGCCGGGCAGCAACCTCCTTCGTATCGATGATCCCCCACCGGCACGTCCGGGCCCCCGGGCAGCCGGTGACGATCCGGATTCTCGGGCCGCAGGCCCCCATCGCTACGCCGACCGACTCCAGTTCGGCCCTTGCGGCCTCAAGGTTTGTATGATGCACGTTGTGGATCTCGATCCCCTGCCGTGTAGAGCAGTGGATCTGGCCCGTCCCGTACTTCACTGCGACCTCCGCGATCTTCTGCATCTGTTCGGCGGTAAAATCACCGGCCACAGCGTGGAGGCGCAGTGCGAAGTATTCCTTCTGTTTCTGCTGGATCATCCCGACTTTCTTGAAAGCCGCGATATCGAAAACTTTGTCCGTCATAGGTTCTCCCCCATAATTGTCAGCTGCTCCTCCTCGACCGCTCCCTGTCGGATGCGAAACCCTCCAATAGACCTCGCGCCGCCATGCAGCGAGACTATCACATACACGACCGTCGGGTCGTACGCGAGCCGGATATCCTCGGCGGAGGGCCTCGCAGGCGAGGCAGGATGGCTGTGATAGACCCCAACGATGCTCAGACCCTCGTTCCGCACCGTCTTCAGGACCGAGAACTGCTCCTCCGGGTCGAACGCAAAATGCTCCTCGCTCCGATCGATGTTTCTCATCGCATAGCGGCGCACGACGCGCTCCCCAAAGCTGGCTAGGTAGCCGCAGGCCTCGATCGGGGCTTCTTTCTCCGCGTGAGCATACATCTCCTCCACGATTTCGGCCGGCAGGATCATCGTTTCAACCCGCAGATCTTCTGTTCGTAATCGATGAGCGACGTGATGGTCGGGTGCTCGCCGCAGACCGGGCAGGACGGGTCCCGTTTAACCTTCACCTCGCGGAAACTCATGGGCAGGGCATCGAAGATCAGGAGCCGGTCGGTCAGCAGATCTCCGACGCCGAGGAGATATTTCAGCGTCTCGACGGCCTGCAGGGTTCCAATGGTCCCGGCCATCGCGCCGAGCACGCCTGCCTCTGCGCAGCTTGGGACCGCGCCTGCGGGAGGCGGGGCGGTAAAGACGCACCGGTAACAGGCGCTCGAATAAGGCCGGACCGTCATCATCTGCCCGTTGAACCTCAGGATGCCGGCGTGAGAGAACGGTATCTTCTGGAGGACACAGGCGTCGTTGATGAGGAATTTGGCCGCAAAGTTGTCTGTACCGTCGATGACAAAATCGTAGCCCGAGATGATCTTCCTCGCATTCTTCGCCCGTATCATCTCGGGATGAACCCGCACTTCAACGTCCGGGTTGAGCCGGGCAATCTTTGCCTTTGCAGAGTCCGCTTTCCCTGTGCCGACGTCATCCGTGAAGTGAATGATCTGCCGCTGAAGATTGGTCAGGTCGACCCTGTCGCCGTCGGCAATCCCGATCGTCCCGACGCCGGCCGCTGCCAGGTAGAGGGCAGCGGGAGAACCAAGGCCCCCCGCACCGACAATCAGGACTTTTGAATCTAAAAGTCGCTCCTGTCCCTTACCGCCGATCTCGGTTAAGATGATATTCCTGCTGTAGCGTTCGATCTGGTCTTCTCTCATGGTCCACCTGTAATTTAGATTCCGGCCAATGCCTGCCGGAGATCGGCAATGATGTCGTCCGGGTCCTCGATCCCGACCGAGAGCCGGATGATCGTATCGTCCACGCCCATGGCCTTCTGCTCCTCTGCGGTGAATTCCACGTAGATCGTCGTCGACGAATGCAGCGCAAGAGACTTGTTGTCGCCGAGGTTCGACGACCGCCGCACGAGCCGGAGCCGGTTCAGGAACCGGAAGCAGGAGGCCTTGTCGGGGAGCGAGAACGCGAGGACCCCCCCGTACCTCCCGTCAAACTGCCGGTTCGCCAGATCATGATACGGCGAGGAGGGGAGGCCCGGATAGTCGACCGATCTCACCGCATCCTCTCCGGCCAGGAACTCCGCTATAGCCCGGGCGTTTTCGCAGACGCGCTCCATGCGCAGGGCGAGCGTCTCGAGGCCGAGGCTCTGAAGATAGGCGTCGTAGGGGGACATGCAGCTCCCGGTATCGCGGTACACCTCCTTCCTCAGCCGGGCGATGAACGCCATCTCACGGAACCGGTGATACCCTTCGAGGGCCGGTACCGCCGACCAGTCGAAGGTACCGAGGTCGACGATAGCCCCGCCCATGCTCGTCGCTCCCCCGGAGATGTACTTCGTCGTCGAATGAAGGGCGATGTCTGCTCCGTGTCGCTTCGCGGAGAAGAGATACGGCGTCGTCGCGGTGCTGTCGGCGATCAGGACAAGTCTGTGAGCTCGTGCGATCCGGGAGACCTCCGCAAAATCGGGGACGACCGTGCGGGGATTGGAGATCGTCTCAAGGAAGATCGCCCGTGTCTGTCCATCGATAGCCGCTTCTATTGCATCCGGATCGTCGATCGGCACGAACCGGGTCTCGATACCGAGCGGGGAGAGGACGTTTCGGAAGAGAGAGAACGTCCCCCCGAAGAGCGATGAGGAGGAGACGATGTTATCCCCTGCCGCGAGCAGGGTGAGGAGCGTGGTCGAGATTGCCGCCATGCCCGAGGAGACCGCAACCGATCCGAGTCCGTCCTCGAGTAACGCCATCTTCTTCTCAAAGGCATCGACGGTGGGATTCGCGATCCGCGAGTACGCAAACGCGGCCTTCCTGCCGGAGAACGTCGCCCCCATCGCCTCGGCGGACTCGAAGTCATGTGCCACCCCTGCGTAGATGGGAAACTGGAGGGCGCGACGGGGTTCGGTCCCCGGGCCGGCACCATGAATCGCCCGTGTCGAGAAACCCGGACTCATGAAAGCGAGCCGCCTCCCACGAAATAGAGGAACTCAATGACGTCGCCTTCCCGGACGACGACCGTTGGAAATTCGGACCGATTGAGGATGGTCCCATTGTGCTCGACGGAGACCATATCGGGAGACTCTACGTTACACGCCGCGAGCAGATCGCGGACTGTCATCTCAGACGCTATCTCTTCTTCATTTCCATTAATGGTAATTTTCATGGATTTATTCCCTCGTGTGAATTGCAGGGATGGTCCATCCGGAAGATCCGGGGTGACCCGACTGAAACGATCCGGAAGGACCCCCGCCCGGCAGAGAGACGAGCAGGGCAGGCGGTGCCGTTCATAGGACCGTGCATGGTGTATCATTTCGGCGGAGATCATTTATAGAGACATTTCCCGGCAATAATCTCCTCAATCTCCGCCGAAGAAGCATTTAACTCGCGGGAGGGGGAGGGCGAAGCGAAACGTCCCCGGCCTCACTTTAAGCCCGCTTCAAGGTACGGCCTGTACTTGACGAGAAGGTCCGCGAGCTCGGGGCGCATCACCTCAATGGGGGGCTGCTCTCCGGCGACGATCATCTTCCGGATCTGGGTCATGCTGACACGGGAGTGATCCGACTCCGGGTGGCCGCAGGTCTTCTCCGTTACCATGCTCCGGCACTTGCGGCAGTAATACGACTCCCGGAAGAGCATCGCTTCAATACCGAGATCGAGGTTCCGGAAGAGCGCGTGGGCGCCGTAGGGATCGTAGTAGTTTCCGACGCCGGCGATGTCCCTGCCGACGATGAAGTGCGTGCATCCGTAATTTTTTCGGATGATCGCGAGGAAGACCGCCGCCCTGCTGGGCCCCGCGTAGCGCATCGAGATCGCGAGCGGCGCGAGGAAGACCCGGGACTTCGGATAGTAGTGATCGACGAGATACTGGTAACTCTCGATGACGGCCTCGGCGGGGAAGTCGTCCTTTTTGAGTTCGCCGACGACCGGGTGGATGAAGAGGCCGTCGACCTGTTCGAGGGCGCAGCGCTGGATGTACTCGTGAGCCACGTGCGGGGGGTTCCGGGTCTGGAACGCGACGACGGTCTCCCACCCGCGCCGGTCGAACTCCTCTCGTGTCTCTTCAGGGGTGAGTTCGTCGGCGCCGGAGACCCGGTTGATGAGATCGATTGGACCGGAAAAGATCGTATCCCCGGCATTCCGGAGTTTCTTTACATCGGGATGTGCATCCTCCGTCGTCCCGTAGACCCGGCGGGCGAACTCCGTCTTGTCGAAGGGGAACTTTTCCTCAACGTGGAGCACCGCGATCGGCTCTCCGTGATACAGGAGCACCGGACTGTCGCCGACATGGATATCGCCGAGTCCCGGGTTTTCGGCGATTCGCGGGGCAAGAATGATCGGGATGGTCCACGTAAGACCGTTCTTCAGCCGGGACCGGGCGAGGACGCCTGAGTAGTCCGCTTCGCCCATGAAACCGGTGAGGGGGGAGAACGCTCCGATCGCAATCTTCTCGGCGTCGAGCGCGCCCTGCGTATCAACAGCGATGGTCTTTCTGCCGTCGATCCCGGCGAGGATCTCTCGCCGGGCAGCGTCTGAAAGGACGCGGTTGACGAGCGTGCCGCCGTAAGGTAAGGCTGTCATGAAATATCGCACCTCGTCCGATCTACTTACTGAAGTTCAGGTGGAGGCCGCACTCTTTCTTGGCATCGTCTTCCCACCACCAGCGGCCCTTCCGCGGGTTTTCGCCTTTCCGGATGGGTCTCGTGCAGGCGGCGCAGCCGATGCTGACATACCCCTGGTCAAGGAGCGGGTTGTACGGAACATCGTTCTGTTTGATGTACGCGAGTATCTGATCGCCGGTCCAGTCGGCAAGGGGATTTACCTTGACAAGCCCGCCGTTGACGTGGTCGATCTCAACTTTGGCGATACCCGAACGGGTCGGCGCCTGCTCGCGGCGGAGCCCGGTGACCCACGCGTCGAGCGGCGCAAGAGCACGCCGGAGCGGTTCGACTTTCCTGACGTGGCAGCATTCCACACGGGCCTCGCTGCTGGAATAGAAGAGGTTAATTCCCTTCTCGTTGACCATGGCCTCGACTGCCGCTGTGTCCGGAAAGAAGATCTCGACCGGGATCGAATACTTCTCTCCGATCCTTTCCATGAGCGTGTAGGTCTCCTGATGAAGCCTTCCGGTATCGATCGTGAAGACCCGGATATCGGCACCGGATTTCGCGATGAGATCGATCAGAACGACGTCTTCGAGGCCGAAACTGGAGGCAAGAGCGATCTTTCCCTTGAACTTCTCTCCCGCCCAATGCAGGACTTCTTTTGGGGTTGCCCGTTCGAACTCTTCCGCGAACTTCTTCGCTTCTGTTTCAGGTAATCTGGCCATGTGTGATCCAGATAACGTTGACGGGCGCGTCCTAAATACATGAAGAAGATGGCAACCTTTGCCGCCAAATGAGGGGAACTCGCGGGAGGAATGGGGGACGGATACGTGAAGAGTGCCGCTTGCGACCCTTAAATCCAGGGCCAAACGGCACCGTTGGTTCCCATATGTCGGTAGTGGACCATTGCACCTAACATTTCACACACCGTCGCCTTACGCGAAGACTGTTCGGTGCAGAGCCGCGAAGCCGCGGAGATTATTGCATCGATCTCGAACGATCGGACTCTACATGATGCTCACCCCGCCTCCAATGAGGTGGGCGCTGGATGTTCCCCGGTTCACCCGTGCAGTGGACCGTGGTAGGTATCGCCGTTGGGGGTGGGGACAGGGGAGGGAGAACATCCCCCGCCCCGTAAGAGGGCATCCGTCCATCTTTCCGGAGGTATGTTCGCAGTGGCTATTCCCCCGGGGGTGGGGCCACAACACGGCACTCCTCCGATCCCCACTCGAAGACCTTCGGTCTTCTCAAGCTCCGGTTCTAGCAAACCATCGCACCCCGCCCGGCCTCCTCCCCCGCCCCGGGAGGAGCGGGGGCAGTGCGTGGCGATAGCCATGAGGAATTGATGTTAGTATAGTGGTTACTCGGAATCGGGTCACTATTGACTGCTTCCCCGATCTTTCGCGAAAGAGAGCAACCCCACACGCCAAGATCAGCAAAATAAGGTGCAATGATCCAGTAGTGTCCTACGAAACAACCGGTATCTGAGATCCCACCCGGGTGTTCCCGCTCGTATGCGAGTCCGGGACACGGCTTTCCCTGGGGTATCGCAATGACTGCCCTCCCTTTCAAAGGGGGAGGAGTGGAGCGGGAGGAAGGTCGTCAGGGCCCAGCGGCAAGTCGGAGCCCCCTGTGCGTCGAGCGAGCGAAATCACTGAGCGTCCGCGTCTGTCGCATCAACAGCAATGAACATTCCGCGAAGCGGTATGCGAGGAGCGGGCCAGATCAGGTGCTGACGCCGGAGCGGCGCGACGAGCCAGGGGCGTCTTCGTCCCAACAATCAACCGAAGAGAAACAGCGAGGTGATGTGAAGCGAGCCGGAGGAGAGTGAGCGCCGGGAAATGAAACGAGGACGAACAAGCATGACCGAGCGTCTGCCGCATAGTTGTTTAGGAAGGTCGCTGCTCGTCTCGCAAGGTTGCATCGAAACATATAACAGAGATGGTGTGTCAACGGTTGATGGGAAAATCTCAACGAATTAAAATTTTGGTTAACAACAGGAGATGCATCAGCACCGAGGATAGTGTCTTTTGCATATAGGGATAATCATTGAGTGACATGAAGATCTCCGGTTTGAATGCAGGCCCCTTCATAAACACACCGCCGGCAGTTATGGAGAGTGTTCATCCGACAACGCCGCATCTTCATCCTGCTTGCGCTGATACGAAGATAATCCTCCACCATCCAGACCGATGTACCGGATGCAGGCAGTGTATGACCGCATGTTCTTTTAAGAATTTCAATACCTACAACTACGATCTGTCTCTTTGCAGGGTGATCCGGGGCCCCGATAACGAATTCGTGAGGATACACTGCCATCACTGCGCTGATCCAATGTGCCTTGCGGCCTGTCCGGTGAGTGCCATATCCAAGGATCCGCAGACCGGGATTGTAACTATCGATAAGATGCGGTGTATCGGGTGCAGGTCGTGTACCTGGGCATGCCCGATATCTGTGCCCCAGATGCAGCGGGGCCTGAAGGCGATGACCAAGTGCGATCTCTGCGGAGGGGATCCGAGCTGCATCAAGGTCTGTTCCGCCAGGGCGATAGAGCTGGTATCCAGGGAGGAAAATCGCTGATTTCATGAGGTGAGAGGAATGAGCGACATATTTCCCTGGCGGCGCCCGGTTAAAGTCCCGATTCCCACAACTGTGAAGGCGCAGTTGATCAGGCATTTCTCGATAGGCCTTCTCTATCCCATCAATGAGGAGATCATGGAGTACCGACGCAAATCGGGACTTGCGCCGGTTCCGCCCACAGCCCACCGGTACCCGGAGGCTGTAGAGGACGTTCAAACCCTGATCAAAGCCATGAAGGTTGACAAGAAGATCGGACTCGACCTCGATACCATGGAGTACCAGTGTTAAATGGCTGACATCCCGAATTCGTCAAAAGATAATGCCACCGCTGTAAAATCCCGGTACTCGTTCTTCCTGGGCTGCGTGATGCCGGTCAAGATGCCGTGGGGCGAATCTGCCATCATGCACACCCTGCCGGAACTCGGGGTCGACCTTGAGTATCTCAAAAAGGGGACCTGCTGCCCGCGGGCCGGAGTCTGGAAATCCGTGGACGAACGGGTCTGGCTCACGCTGGCATCGTATAACCTGCTCCAGGCGGAAGGTGACGGGCGCGACGTGTTGGTCTCATGCAACGGCTGCTATGTCACCCTGTACGAGGCAAACCAGCTCCTCAAAGAGAACCCGGAGAAGTTAAAACAGGTAAACGAGTACCTGGCAGAGGCCCACAGTCACTACAATGCCTCCATCAGGGTCAGGCACCTCCTTGAGGTCCTGTATGAGGAGGTGGGTCTCGACCGCATCAGGAGAGAATCGCGGAAGGTCCCCATACGGGTGGCCATTCACCCGGGCTGCCACATGCGGATATTCGACGACGGGCGGCTTGTCAGGTATTTTTCCGAATTGACCGGAATTCTCGTTGATGAGGTCGTTCCCTATGAAGAGGAGCAGATGTGCTGCGGACTGCAGGCAAATCTTGCAGACCGTCATTTTGCGACCTATGAGCGCGCAAAAAAGAAGTTTGATGCAATCAAAGCCCTCAACGTGGATGCCCTCGTGATCGTCTGTTCCGGCTGCTACGACCAGTTTGAACGGGCGCTCCAGATCTTAAAAAAAGAGATCGGGTATGAGTTTGGCATCCCGATCATCCACCTGGCAGAACTCCTTGCCCTTTCCCGTGGGATCGATCCCGATGACTTTGGGATGCGGTACCTGAGGACAGCACCGGTTGACGCAATCATCGCAAAGTGGGAGAGTGACCGGAGATGAAGCCCGCTTTCGTAGTCTCGATGGTCGTTCTGGTGATCAGTGTCGTCGGGGCGATATTCCTGCCCGAGCAGGACGGTTCACCCATGCTGCTTTTCCTGTTTGCAGAGCTTGGCTCGCTGGTATCGTTCTATATTTTTTTCTCGGTGATCATCCCGACGCTTATCCCTGAGTACAGGGACGTCGATGAGAACTTCAATTGCGGGGCAAGCGAGCTCTACCTTACCCGGGACGAGATATACACACCCGAATCGCCGTTCGGGAGCGTGGACGATGAGTGAGAAGAAGCCCTCGCTTGAGGTCACCGAGATCCCGGCGGATAAGATCAGCGCCGAGGTCTCATCTCTCCTGAACCGGGGGGCACGGATGTTGTATGCCTCCGGGGTTGATATGGGAGTCCCCGGGATCAGGATAGACTATTATTTCACGTTCGATGCTGAGATCCCCGGCCGGAACCTGGCACTCAGGACGTTTGTAAACCGGAAAAAACCGGTCATCGAGTCTGTGACGCCGATCACAACCCAGGCGGACTGGGCGGAGAGGGAAATGATCGAGTTTCTGGGGGTAGAGGTAAAAAACCATCCTGATCCCCGGCATCTCTGGCTGCCCCTCAACTGGGAGGACATGCATACCAGTACCCGCCAGCAGCAGGACCCCCGGAGCGAGAGAATCGATACCGGCCCCACGGCTCACCCGCCTCACGATAACATCTTCACCAAGCAGCTGTCCGTGGTTCCGTACGGGCCGTACCATCCTGCCTTGATCGAGAGCAATTACCTGAAGATGTCCGTTGAAGACGAGATCGTCAGGGATGCCGATCTCAAACTCGGGTTTAACCACCGGAGTATCATCAAGCTTATGGAGCGGCGCGATTACTACAAGGATCTCTTCCTGGCAGAGCGGATCTGCGGGTTCTGCAATGTCCATCACTCCCTGACCTTCGCCCAGGCTGTAGAAGAGATCGGAGGTATCGCGATTTCCAAAAAGGCCCGCTATGTCCGGACACTGCTCGGGGAGATGGAACGGATGAAGAGCCATATCCTTGCTATCGGTCTGATGGGCGATCTGGCCGGATTCCGGACCATGCTGATGCACGCGATCCGGATCCGCGAAGATATTCTCGACAGCCTGGAGGTCATGTCGGGCCAGCGGATCAGCCACGGCATCATCACCCTTGGGGGCATCAGGAACGATGTAACGCCGGTCCATACCGACGTCATTCTCTCAAAATTACAAGACCTCAAAAAATCGGTACCTGAATACTTTGACCAGTGCCTGGCAAACGATGTCTTCACCGGCAGGCTTCGTACAATCGGTGTTCTCACCCCGGATGCGGCCCGGGAGTCCGGTGCAGTCGGCCCGATCGCCCGGGGAAGCGGGCTGAACCTGGATATCAGGAAAAACCTGCCCTATGCGGCCTATGAGGATGTGGACTGGGATGTGGTTACTGAGAACGGAGGTGACTGTTTTGCACGGATGCAGGTACGGATGCGGGAGGTCCTTATGTCCCTGCATATCTGTGAGCAGTGCTGCGATGTGATACGATCATCCCCCTCAGAACCCGTCCCCCTGGTACATGAGCTGCCCTGCGGCGAGGGATTCTCAAGGACCGAACCCCCGAGGGGGGAGCTTCTCTACCATGTTGCTTCAAACGGCACAAACACCCCGGATTTCGTCCGCCTCAGGGTTCCCACCTTCCCGAATGTCAGGATAATGCTCAACCTGATTAAGGGCAGCACTATTGGGGATGTACCGGTGATCATCGGAAGTATCGATCCCTGTTTCTCCTGTACAGACCGTGTTACGACCGTAAGCCCCCAAAAAACGGTGGCACCGGGGAGCGGAGGGTCATGACCGGGATATTCTGGGTAAACCCGCTCATCGCGTTTTGTACGGGTATCCTCCTCTCGTTCCTGCTGCGGAAACTCACCGCCCGGATCCAGTCGCGCAGGGGTCCGTTGATCAGCATTCCCCCGGCCTGGCGCGATATCAACCGGACAAAGGTCTTCCAGCCGCTCTATGATATCCTCAAACTTTTCTCGAAAGACACATTTATTCCGGAGAGATCAAGCCCGCTTTTTATTGTCGGACCGATCATGGCCCTCGTATGCGTTGCGCTCGCAACCCTTTTTGTACCCATAGCCGGGATCTCGTTTGATTATTCGTTTGGCCTGGTGGTCCTCGTGTACCTGCTGATGGGCGAGATCCTCTGTGTCATCGTCGGGGGAATCACGAGCGGGTCCCTGTTTGCCGTGATCGGGGGTGTCAGGGAGATCGAACTGATGCTCACCAATGAGATCCCCTTTATCCTTGGCACATTTGCCCTTGCCATCTCGTACGACTCTCTTTCCATCAGGGACATGATGGGGTTCAACCTCCTCCTCAACCCGTTTGCAGCAGTTGTCGTCTTTCTCTCGATCCTCGTGAAACTGCATATAAAACCGTTTGACATCTCCGATGCGGAATCCGAGATCGTGAGCGGCCTGACCACGGAATACAGCGGGAAACTGCTGGGGCTCCTCGAAGTCACCAAGTTGATGCTGACCTTTGTTCTGGTCGCACTGTTTGCCGATCTTTTCCTGTGGGTGCCTTCGTCCGGATTCATGGCCTGGGTGGTCTTTTTTGCCGGTGTGGGCGTCACTACCACCATGATCGCGGTTGTCCACTCCCTGTTCGGGCGGTTCAGGATCGATCAGGCAACCCGGTGGCTGCTCAAGGTGCCGCTGGCTCTCTCGGTGATTGCCGTAGTCTGGGCGGCGGCAGGGAGGTACGTACTGTGAAACTGTTCGCGAAGGTACGAGCCTTTGGCGGGCTTGCCGCAAACCTGTTTCGTAAGCCGGTAACAGTCCGCGAATCATTCGGCTTTATCGCATACCTGTCCCGGGGACTGCCGAGACGCGACGCACTCAGGTGCACGGGATGCGGTGCATGTAATGAGCGGTGCTCGAGCGGGGCGACGAGCGTCACGGATCATGAGGGCGTACGAACCGTGTCGATCGATAGTCTCAGGTGCCTCTTTTGTGCACGGTGTGCGGATATCTGTCCCGAACAGGCGCTCGATCTCTTTTTTGGAACCGCCAGTCGCGAAGACGGTTTGAAGGGAATTCCGTCGGCGGATGCTGTCAGTTCCGATCCGGGCAGACAGTGTTTGCATGATCACGAACTTGAGCTGTCTGCATCGGATCGGTATGCGAAAGCACTCAGTCTCTCCCATGAACGGGAGTCAGAGCAGATCACGGTCGATACCAGCCTGCCCCTCCAGCGATGCAGGGTCTGCGGCGCAGAGATGCCGGTCACCGAAAAATGCCTGCAGGTGATGGCGGACCGGATGCTTGCCCGTCTCAAACCTGAGACGGCCGTGATTGTCAGGAAGGATCTTGAGTTGTACCTGACCGCATGCATTTCCTGCCGGCAGAAGTTCAGTGTGAAATGGAATACCTACCCGAGGAAGTTTATATGAGTCTTTCAGGCACCTTTCTTAAAAAATCGCCGTGGGTGTACCATGCACACGCGGGAGGCTGCAACGGGTGCGACCTCGAAATAGTTGCCTGTTTTAGCCCGCGGTACGACCTTGAGCGTCTGGGTATAAAACTGGTTGCATCTCCCCGATTTGCAGATATCCTGCTGGTTACCGGCCCGGTGCCTCTTCACACAAAGCCGTTTCTTGAACGGATCTATGCCCAGACGCCGGCACCCAAACGGGTCGTTGCCATGGGGGCCTGCGGCTGTTCGGGCGGGGTATTTGTCGATGACGAGAACTACTCCATTGCCGGCCCTGTCGAGAAGATCCTGCCGGTTGACGTGAGGATCCCGGGATGCCCGCCAAAACCCGAGGCTATCGTTGACGGACTCCTCAAAGCGATGAGGATGTTCTGACCATGACTGGAAGTTACCCTCCGGCGGACAGGCGGAGATACCGTGTTTGCCGGTTTAAAGGGCTATGCAGGCGGATGCGGGTGCTTTCATGACGATCATCCGTCACCTCCCCGGAGTTTCCCGTCTTTAAGGAAGGATAGCGATGCCGGATTATTATGCCCTGGTTCCGGTTCTGCTTCCCGTTGCCGGAGGTCTTCTCGTCTACCTGGCGCGCGGTTGCTCCGAGAAATTCCAGCGGAGTCTGATCGTATGCTTCATGGCGCTTCTCTTTGCGATGAACCTCGCGTATCTCATCGCATTGCAGGGCCGGATGATCAGCCCCGCAGCAGTCGGTGCGATAGTTCTTGATGCCCCCGGGGCATTCATCTCCTGCCTTGTGGCCTTCCTCGGACTGCTGGTGCTTGTTTATTCACTCATCTATCGCGAAAACAATCGCTTTGATGCAACGTTCTTCATTCTCTACTTTGTCCTTGCCGGCACGATGTGCGGCATGGCCTGCACCTACAATGTCCTGGTCATGCTGGTGTTCCTTGAAGCAGCGACGGTCGCGAGTGCGGTGCTTATCCTCTTTGGGAGGACAAAAAGGGCGATACGGGCCACCTATGTCTATCTTGCCATCAGTATCGTCGAGGTGATCCTGGTCATCTACGGTTCATTTATCCTGTACGGCAGCACCGGGACGCTGGACCTCAGGCTCATGGATATTTCCCGGCTCTCCGACGGAGATACGTTTCTGCTTGCCCTTCTCTTTCTTTTCGGGTTTGGAACAAAAGCAGGAGTTCTGCCGCTGGGCATCATCTGGCTTCCGTCCGCCCACTCCGACGCGCCGGCCCCGATCAGCGCCACCATGTCGGGGATCCTGATCAAGGCCAGCGTCATCGCGATGGTCAAGGCGATGTACCCGTTCTTCCTGATATCCGGGGCCTCCACGCTCGTGCTGGTCGTGGCCGGCCTCGGGGTGCTCAACATGTTCGTCGGCGTGATCATGGCCCTGCTGTCCGCGGATCTCAAGCGGCTGCTCGCGTACCACAGCATCAGCCAGATGGGCTACATCGTCATGGGCTTCGGCCTCGCGGTCCCCCTGGGGATCTACGGCGGGCTGTTCCACATCATGAACCACATGCTGTTCAAGGGCTGCCTGTTCCTCATCGCGGGCGCGCTGATACTGCGGGTGAACACGCGGCAGATCCACAAGATGGGCGGCCTGCTCACGAAGATGCCCGTCACGGCGATATGCTTCCTGGTGGCGTCGCTCGCCATGTCGGGCCTGCCGTTCCTGAACGGTTTCCTGAGCAAGGAGGCCATCTACGAGGGCTCGATACAGGCGGGCTTCCCTGTCCTGTTCACCATAGCGGGGCAGGGCTTCACCTTTTTCTCCATCTGCGGGTGGGCCACGAGCATCCTGACCTTTATTTGCCTCATACACGCGTTCATCGTGATCTTTCTCGGGAAGCCGAAGGGCGAGCTCGGGGGCGTGCAGGATCCGCCGGTGTGCATGATGCTCCCGATCGTGGTCATGGCCTTGCTCTGCGTCATCATCGGGCTGTTCCCGGGCCTGGTGTCAGGTACCCTCCAGTATATTGCACAAATCGTATTCCTGATGAAAGGAGGATGAAACAATCACGGACAATCTCCTCCCGGCAGATCTCAAAACGGTACTTTCCGCCAGGCTTGGCGGTGATCCCGGCCGGATCGTGTTTGTCGGGGTAGGCAACCGGATGTGGGGCGATGACGGCATCGGTTCTGTTCTTCTCGATTCTATCAAAGATCATGTGCGCCATGCCATCGATGCGGGTATTACGCCGGAAGAGTACACCGGGATTATCAAGCGTTTCGATCCATCTGTTATCGTCTTTCTCGATGCCGTGGATTGGGGAGCGGACCCGGGCCGGATAACGATCGTAGAGAGAGAAGAGGTATCTTGGGTCAGGATGGGGATTCATAAGATCTCGCTTGAGATCCTTATGGAATACCTCCAGGAAGAGACTGGTGCGGATGTCTTTATCATCGGGATCCAGCCTGCGGTTGTCGCGCAGTCATCAGGTCTTTCTCCCGAATCAAGCCAGGCTGTCCGGCATTGTGCCGGAGTTATTCTCTCTCTCCTGGACCGGGAGAATTTGTGACCGCAGTCGTAGATTCTGTCAGGTTACCGGGGAGGGCTCTGGTAAGTTGTTGTGGGATGGCAACGTATCTTCGAAGAAGAATTATTGGCTTTGTAGAAATCGTATTCGCGGTCTCCCGGTGAGTTCAGCGAAGTTATTATGAGAATGGGAACTCCTTGTTTATCCGACCAAAGACAAAACCAAGGAGCTCCTCTAATTGTTGTCATCTCAGTATATCTGATTAACCGAGGCCGCTCTGTCTGCCGTCAAGGCGTCCCACATTTCGCTCTATTCCTGCAACTACTCGAAGAAGACCTACCCCAACCTCCAGAAAGGATCGCCCAGTGGCGCTCTGGATACCTCGGTGGCCATCAGAGATCACCAGGTCCACCCGCTCCAGACCCCGGTCTTTGAGCTCACTAAAGAGATTTTCCCAGGTGCGTTCGTTCTCACAATCGGCGATCCTCGCTCCGAGGATCTCCCGCATCCCGTCGGTTCGGATCCCGGCGCTCCTCGTGATCGCCGGGGTATAGTACCGAACACTGTCTCTCACCGTGAAAGAGGACGCATCCACAAAGAGATAGGGAATATGCGGTGCAATGGGCCGGGAGAAGAACTCTTGGACCCGGGTATCCAGTTCTTTCGTCAGCGTGGGATACATACGCGGGGGAGATCTGCTCGATGCCCGGATGCGAGAGCACCGGCTGGACTTTCCGCCTCCTGCTCCATCGCCTCGTTGAGAAACCAGGTGAGCAGGGTCTTCATGCCCTCATCGTTGCTGGTAAGAGAGTTATCGATAGGGTACCTTAGATACATTACCCTGTATCCTCCGTTCGCCAATAACTGTTGGATACAGGGGGTATTCTGATTTTACATCACCTGTGTACGTTACCGAAAAGACGAAGCCATCGTGTTGATGCGTTCCACGAATACGACCGATCAGAGGGATGATCCTTGACGGATGTTGAGGGAACCAAAACGGAAAACTGTGGTAGTGGACTATTTCACCTTATTTTGCTGATCCTGGTGTGTGGGGTTGCTCTCTTTCGCGAAAGATTGGGGGAGCAGTCAATAGTGGTCCGATTCCGAGTAACCACTATACTAACATCATTCCTGGGTTCCGGGGCCATACCCGGGCACAGATTCCTCATGGCTATCGCCACGCACTGTCCCCGCCCCCAAAGGCGATACCTACCACGGTCCACTGTCCCGGGGTAAACCGGGGAAAAACCAGATCCAGCGCCCACCTCATCGGAGGTGGGGATGAGCATCACGTAGAGTCCGATCATTCGGGATCGATGCAATAATCTCCGCGGCTCTGCACCGAACAGTGCTCGCGTGAGGCGACGGTGTGTGAAATGTTAGATGCAACGGTCAGTAGTGCCCTACGAAACAACTGATAACCTGAGATCCCACCCGGGTGTTCCCGCTCGCATGCTAGTCCGGGATACGGCTTTCCATTGGGTGTCGCCACCTGGGGGAAGGTCCGGGAGGGGGACACCCCCTCCCGGTAGTGGAGGAAGTCATCCTAAAAGTTTCCAGCGGCTGACGATTCCCATAGTTCAGAGTATTCTGTCGCCTCCCCGCGAAAAATTGAGTGGTCTCTGGCGTCAAACCTCTGATACGGCTCCTCTCTGGGTATCGCCACGCGGGGGAGGGATCGGGAGGGGGATGCCCCCTCCCGGCTGAGGTGTTTCGGGATCATCTCGAGATTTGGGAACATACCAGAACCGGATCTTCAGACGGATTTCCACACCTTCGCAAGCGAATCGCCGAGCACGTGGATCCTGAACTCGTTGAGACACCCGAAAGGCGTTGCCGTCACCGTATACCCTTTTGCAGCGAGCCGGTCCCGGAGCCGAACGAAGAGATCGCGGGAGAATTCAACGTCCGCCTTGCTCTCCGAGAGGTGCGCAAAGGAGTGCAGGACGATCGCGGTTCGGCCGGTCTTTCTGGCAAGCCATGCGATATTGTCGGCGGCCTTCCGCACCACCGTCTCCAACCGTCCCTCATCCTCCTGCTCCACGTTGACAAAGATCACGAGCGCATCCTTCACCACCTCCTCCCCGTTCTCCACTTCCGCCGACTCAATCGCCTTCCGATAGACCCGGTACCAGAATTCTTCCGTGTTGAACATCAGGATCTTCATCACGTCCACCGAAATCCTCCGGATTTGAGCCGGAACGCTCCCCCGCCTCCGGGGGGAGGTCGTTAAGAAAAACGCCTTTGATATACGCCTTTGTCCTCTCGTCCTTAGGGTTTTCAAAGACTTCAGCCGCCGGGCCGCTCTCGATGAGTTCCCCGAGGTAGATGTATGCCACGTAATCGGCAAGGCGCATCGCCTGGTGGATGTTGTGCGTAACGATGACGATAGTGTACTTCTCCTTCAAGAGTTTCAGCTGCTCCTCGAAGTGCTGCGAAGACACCGGGTCAAGGGCCGAGGTCGGCTCGTCGCAGAGCAGGATCTCGGGATCGACCGCGATCCCCCGGGCGAGGCAGAGGCGCTGCTGCTGGCCGATGGAGAGGTTGATTGCCGGTGTTTTGAGCCGGTCCTTCACCTCCTCCCACAGGCCCGCAACCTCGAGATAATGCCGGACGATCTTTTCAAGTTCGGCTCGGTCTTTCTGGCCGTAGATCCTCGGCCCGTAGGCCACATTATCGAAGATCGAGAGCGGAAGAGGCGTCGGTTTCTGTGCGATGAGCCCTATCTTCCTGCGGATCTCAAGAACGTCCGCGTCTTTACCGAGCACGTCGACACCGTCGACGATGATCTGCCCGGAGTAGGACGCCCCTTCGACGAGGTCGATCAACCGGTTGAAGCACTTCAGGAGCGTGCTTTTACCGCATCCGCTCGGCCCGATGATTGCGGTGATCCGGTTCCGGGGGATCTCGAGATTGATGGAATCGAGGACCCGGGACGGCCCGTAAAACCCGCTCACATCTTTTATCCGTATCGGGTTGACTGCTGCAGTTGCATCGTGTGTCATGATATCACCTCAGAATGTTTTTCCTGAATCGTTTCGCGAGTGCACGGGAGGCAAGGCTGAGGAGGAGGACGATCACGAGCAGGATCAGTGCCGCCGTGTACGCCCGGGCCTGCACCTCCGGGTACGGCATACCGAGCTGGAAGAAGACCGCGAGCGGCAGCGACGCGACCGGCTCGAAGAGCGAGCCCGGCAGGCTGTCGGTATACCCGGCGGTGAAGAGGACCGAAGCAGCGTCCCCGATCCCCCTCCCGAAGGCGAGGAGGACCGCAGTTATGATCCCCGGGGCGACCTGATGGACCACGACCCTCGTTGTTGTCTCCCAGCGGGTCGCCCCGAGAACGGCGGAAGCCTCCTTGATCTCCCGGGGCACCATCCGGATCACCTCCTCCATCGCACGGATCATGATCGGGATCTGGAGAAGGGTGAGGACGATGATCCCGCCGAGCAGAGACGCCCGTATGCCGAGGTAGAGCATCACGATGAACCCGAACGCCCCGTAGACGATGGACGGGGTTCCCCAGAGGACGTCGAGCGCGAGCCGGAGGCGCCCGGCATATCGGGTCCTCCCGAGATACTCGTCCTGCAGCGCAAACGCTGCGGGAACGCTTATGACGAGGGCGATAAGCGTACTGCCGAAGGCGAGATAGAGCGATCCCACGATCGCGTTCAGGATCCCGCCGCCCCCGGTCGACGTGTAGTACCCTCCCCGGGGAGTCTCCGTGAGCATCTCGATCGAGAGCGAAGGAAGCCCTTTCCAGACGACGACGCCGATAATAGCGATCAGGCTGCCGACGACGATCGTGAGGGCCGCGATCATCAGCCCCTTCATAGCCCGCTCCTCGGTAACCCTATCCATGCGCCATCCCCCTCTCGATCCTGACGAGGATCAGGCGGGCGAGCACGGTGAAGGCCAGCACCACGAGCATCAGGAGGAGCGCCGCAAACAGGAGCGCCGAGTCGTAGAGCGGGATAGACATCATCTCGCCGTAGTTGTTCGCAATGAGGGCGGGGAGCGGGTATGCAGGATCGAAGACCGAGGAGGGGATCGTCGCTACGTTCCCGACGACCATCAGGACGGCCATCGTCTCGCCGAACGCCCGGGCAAACCCGAGGATGATTGCCGCGCCCATCCCCGGGAACGCCATGCGCAGCCCGACATGCTTGATGGTCTGCCACCTCGTCGCCCCCAGCCCGAGCGATGCCTCCCGGATCTCGGCCGGGACCGCCCGGAGGACCTGTTCCGAAATGGAGATGATGATCGGGAAGACCATGGTGGCAAGGACGATGCCGCCCGCGAGCACGGAGAAGCCGGTGTTGTAATCGGTCGTGCCGAAGAACGGTATCCCGAGCGGCCCGAGGGTCGCCGCGAGGGAAGCAACCGCGGGCACAACGACGAGGACGCCGACGACGCCGAAAATGACCGGCGGTATGCCTGCAAGCAGGTCGATGAGCGGGAGGACCTTTGCCCGCACCCGCTCGGTTGCGTACTCCGCGAGGTAGATCGCAGAGAGGATAGAGAGCGGAACTGCGACCGCCATCGCAATCGCCGTCACGAGCAGAGTGCCGACGATGGGGACGAGAAGCCCGAAGTGCCCCTCGTCCGGCATCCACGTGCTGCCGAGAAAGATATCGGTGACCGGGACGGTCAGGAGGAACGGTGCGGAACGCACGGAGAGAGCCCCGGCTACGACGATAAGCAAGGAGGCGGAGCCGATTGCGGCTACCGCCATGACGTTGCCGGTGATGCGGTCGATCACCTTCCGCGCGGGCATCCTGCTTATCCTACCTTCTCAAGCGATTCTGCGATTGCGTCGGCCGGGAGTTCGACATACCCGTTGGCATCGACGAACTTCTGGCCGTCCGTGAGGGACCACCTGATGAAGTCGGCGGTTACTCCGGTGGGTTTGCCGTTCGTCACAAAGTACTCGACCCGGGCCGGCGGGTGCGGGAAGGTCTGGGCCTTGATCGCGTCCACCGCTTTTTGTTTCGTGCTCAGGTCGAGAACGGTGCCGTCATCGAGCACGAAGGGAGGAACGATGACCCCCGCGACCGGCAGACCGGTCTTTGTATCGTAGGCGTAGTTGATGTTGTTGAACCCGACGCCGAGCGGGTCCTTCTGCACTTCCGCAAGGAGGCCCGGGTCACTGGCGACGCCGATACCCTTCAGGTTCGCCTGCCCCTTGCCGCCGGCGTAAAGCGCCCAGACATCGGCGGCCCCTGAAGAGTCGCTGCGGGTGAAGAGATGGATCTTATCCGCGATCTCTGGCTTTCCAGCGACTTCGCCCCAGGTGGTGACGGTCTGGTCGATGTAGATCCCCTGCCAGGTGCTCTGGTTGATGCCCTTCTTCAGGATCTCCTGTGCGGCCGGATTCTTTGCATTGATGACCGGAACAACGGCGTCCTTGGTTACGGGAATGGGATAGGCGCCTTTCTCGAGCTCGACGTCGGCGATAGCGCGCGAGACCATGCCGATATCGACGAGGTTGCCGAGGGTATCGGACATTCCTTTCCCGGCGCCTCCGGCCGAGATCTCGATCTTCACGTTCGGGTGAGTGCTCTTGTACTCATCCGCCCATACTACGGCAAGCGGGTAGAGCGCGAAGGCGCCGGAGATGGTTATCGTGCCGCTCACCTGATTTGTGGGGGTAGCGGTAGCATCGCCGCCGGCCGGCGGAACGGGTACGGGGGCCTCCCCTCCGGAAGAGGCGAGGCCGATAGCGATGACTACGACGGCGATGGCGATCACCGCGGCGATTCCATAAACGCTGTTCTTGTTGAATGCCATGATATCTCACGAATCCTTTGTGATAAACGCGGGAATCCGGCCAAGCAAGTTGATCGGCCAACCAGACTGATAGTGCGGCTTGGGGCGGACTGCTCAGGATCAGTGGATGCGGAGAATATAAATCCCAGAGCCCTTCGGCAATCATTGCCGCTTTCGGATTCCGACCTTTTAACGACCGTATCTCCAGCAAGAAGAAATAGTATGCAGAACGTTTGAGGCCGCAGACAATTGTTACGGATTGAAACGAGTAACGGCCCGATTAACAAGACCGGTTTACCCTTGCGGCAGTTCACATCCGGTCTCCGGCTGACCGGCCCGACCGCATCCCTTTTCCGACAATGATATGGCTTAAAAATATGGGTGAGGAGGGATCAATCCGTCAGCGATCTCTCGCCCCCGGGATCATATCGGAGCGGGCGGGGCCCGACGCTCACGCCCGATCGAAATCGTCCTCGAACCGGACGATGTCGTCCTCACCGGTATACTCCCCGATCTGCACCTCGATCAGTTCGAGGGGCAGGAGGCCGGGGTTCGCGAGCCGGTGGACCGTTCCCGCCGGGACGAAGGTGGACTCGCCGTTCCGGAGGAGAGAGGTCACATCCCCAATCGTCACCTCGGCGCACCCGGTGACGACCACCCAGTGCTCGGAGCGGTGGTGGTGCATCTGAAGGGAGAGGCGGCGCTTCGGGGGGACGGTGACCCGCTTGATCTTATACGACCGCCCCTCCTCAAGGTTCGTGTAGGACCCCCAGGGCCGGTAGACCTGCGTGTGGAAGAGAGCCCGCGTGTCCCCTTTCTCGCGGAGGGCTTTTGCGATCTCGCCCACCCGTTGCGCCTCGTCCCGGGCGGAGACCAGGATCGCATCTTTCGTCTCGACGATGGCGAGGTCGTGGACCCCTACGGTGGCGACCAGCCGGTCGGCGATGATCAGGTTCCGGGAGGAGTCGATCCCGATATGCTCGCCCCTGACGGCGTTTGCGTCCCCGTTCTTTGGCAGGGCGACGTAGAGGGCGTCGAAATTTCCGAGATCGCTCCAGTCGGCTTCAAGCGGCACGACCGCCGCCCGCCGGGTCTTCTCCATGATTCCGTAGTCGATGGAGAGAGGAGGGGTTGCTGCGTATGCCTCTCCGAGAGGCTGTTCAAACGCCCGGGCCACCTCCGGTGCGCATGTTTCGCATTCGGAGAGAAAGAGACCGGCATCGAAGCAGAACATGCCGGAATTCCAGAGGTAACCGTCGGCGACATACTTCTCGGCGGTCGCGAGGTCGGGTTTCTCCACGAAGGCATCCACGAGTGAACCGCCCGGAAGGGTCTCGCCCGGACGGATGTAGCCGTAACCGGTGTGGGGCAGGGTCGGCCGCACCCCGAAGACCACCAGATAGTCCTTCGAGAGCCGCTCTGCCCCGAGGAATGCCTCATGAAACGAACCGGTTGCGTTGATCAGGTGGTCCGAGGGTAACACCGCGACGGTATCGGACCCGTCCTCCCGGAGGAACTCACGGACGCCGTAGTAGATCGCCGGCAGGGTGTTTTTGCCCACGGGTTCCGTAAGAACCCGGCAGTCGCACCCGATGGCGGCGAGCTGGTCGCGAACCAGAAACTTGTGGTCCGTGTTGGTGACGATGGCGATCTCCTGTGGAGAAGAGAGGAGGAGCGCCCTCTTCACCGTCTTCTGGAAGAGAGACTCGTCGTCGACCAGGGGGATGAACTGTTTCGGGTAGTGTTCCCTTGAGAGCGGGAAGAGACGGGTGCCGCTCCCGCCTGCAAGAATGAGCGTCTTCATGGAATTGACTCCGTGCCGGAAGGGCACTCTAGTTTGTATACTCTATTGCAACGGAGATAAAAACGTAAGGGTTTTTCGAGAGGAGGGATATCAACCGATCCGGCGACGACCGTGGTTGCATCGGAAGGTATGGCGTTCCAGCCGGCTTTCCGGAGCCATTGGAGAAGCCTGTATTCCTATCGCATCGGATAGTATATCCACCCCTTCACAAGCCCGGGGCGTGGAGCGCGGCCCAGGCCCACTCATCCAAGGATTAGCAAGCCATGGGTCGTGAAGAACGTCTCCGTTCAAGCCCGGGTCATCGTTGAATTCCCGGGATAGAGCGCACGGGCCTGGGGGTCGAGGTCTTCTGCAACCGCAAGGACCTGTTCGGCCTCCCGGTACTTCCCGAGCCTGCCAAGCACCATGCCGTAGGTAACCCAGGCGAAGATGCATGACCGGTTGATCGCAAGCGCTCGCCTGCATGCAAGCACCGCTTCCTGAAGACGATCGAGCCGGGTAAGGACCACCGCCCTGTTGTTCCAGGCATAGATGTCATCATTGTCGCAGAGGAGCGCCGCACTGAACGCGGCCAGCGCCTCCTCGTAGCGTCCCTGCCGTTCGAGAGCGACGCCCCTGTTGTTCAGGGTCGCCGGGTCCGCCGGGTCGCGCAGGTCCTTTTCGCTGACACTGCTGTACGCCCGTGACGCATCGCTATTATCACTCCTCCGGGGTTTCTCTGGTGTAACCAATCGGGGCATACATTGGCACCTCACACCCCATACTGCAAGAGCTGATATATAAGTTACTGCAGCAATCGTCTCCGGGACCGGGGAGGAGCGGGATGGGGCCGACAGGGTGACCGGGCAGCCAGCTGGACCCGGAAAGCGACCTATGGGCTGCCGTTATGAAACCACGCCACAGTCCGGCGAAGCCCCTCATCAAGCGTGTAGCGGGGAGAAAAGCCAAAGGCTTCCCCGGCCCGGGAGATATCGGCGAGTGAGTCACGTACATCCCCCGGCCGCGGGGGTTCGTATAGCGGCTGAAGGTGTATGCCGGTGATCGCCGATAAATTCCCGGCAAGTTCGTTGAGGCTGATCCTGCTTCCCCCGGCGATGTTGAAGACGCCGGAGGCACTGTTCTCCATCGCAAGAATGTTCGCCCGGACAACATCCGCGACGGCGATAAAATCCCGTGTCTGCTCCCCGTCGCCGTAGATGATCGGCGGCTTCCCGTCGATCAGCCGGGAGATGAACTTCGGGATCACCGCTGCATACTCCGAGTCAGGGTCCTGCCGGGGGCCGAAGACGTTGAAGTAGCGGAGGAAGACCGTCCGGATACCGTAGAGATCGGAGAAGACCTTCCCATAGTACTCGCCCGCGAGTTTTGAGACCGCATACGGGGAGAGTGGTGTCGGCGCCATCGTCTCGCGCTTGGGGAAGACCGGGTCATTACCATAGATTGCCGAGGTGGAAGCTGCCACGACCGCCGAAACGCCGCACTCCTTTGCGGCCCAGAGGACGTTCACGGTCCCGGCCACGTTCACCTCGTTCGTCTCCCGGGGGTTTGCCACGGAACGGGGAACAGAAGCAACGGCAGCCTGGTGGAAGATGCCGTTCGCCCCGCGACAGACATCGACGAGCAGGTCGAGGTCGGTGACGCTCCCCTCGATGAAGGTCACCCGGGATTGACCGATGAGGTCCTTGATATTCTCACGCCGCCCGGTGGAGAGGTCGTCGACGATCACGACCTCATGACCGTCGCTTGCCAGTTGCTCCGCAAGGTTGGACCCGATAAAGCCCGCCCCGCCTGTGACAACATACCGCATAGGATAACAATAGACGTTTCAGTGATTTGAGCGTTGCCGAAGTCAACCACCCCCTTCCTATCGGAGGGGGCTTGCAACGGGAGCCCCTTGCGGGGCACAGGGTTGCACTTTACTCCGTGCGAAGGTTGACGGTTCAAAAGACGTCCTTATTCACACCGGCCGGTTGACGCGGCCACTACCTATTATCCGTGAAACCACGGAATCGCACCTAGCGGTGCTCACGCTCCCTTCGGTCGACGAATCCCTGGCTACTTTTCGCAAATGGTTCAGAGCACCGTTGATGTCGGCATTGATCAGGGTTCCCCGGGCACTATGATACAACCCTCTCTGGCCGGTAGTGCGATGGTTCCGCCAGGAACGGATAACTCGAGCACCGAAGGTGTGTAGTGCGATGTTCGGTGTCCGGGTGTTGCCAGCCCCCGCGTTAAGGTGTCGCGCGAGACCCCCAACCCTTCGATGTTGGACACTGGTGGTTTGACCCGGAGGATATGGACCAATTATAAGGGGTCACCCTGCCATCTCCGAGACCTTTCTTCGGAGCGAGTCTTCAAGCCCTGTGCTTCGCCTGGCGTTTTTGCGAAAGCCCTGCCGGACACGAGAAGGAAGGCGGGGCCAACTGGCCCCTTTGCTGGCAGGCATATAGCATCATATGGTTTACTGGCACCAGTTACTCCCCCGACTTCTTCTCATTCGCAAGCGGGAAATACTGCCGGTAGACGTTTCTCCGCTCGTCGAGGTCGGTATGCAGGTAGATCTCGGTCGTCTTGATGGAAGAGTGCCCCAGGTTCTCCTGCACGACACGGAGGTTCTTTGACCGCCGATAGAGTTCGCTTGCGTAAGAGTGCCGGATTTTATGCGGCGTAATTCCGGCCGGGGCGTATTGCTTGAAAAGGTGCTGGACGGTCCGCGGGGAGAGGTGGTTGCCCTGCTGACCTAGAAAGAGCGGCCCCTCGATCTTGTTGCCGATGAACCCGTTAACCTCGTCGAGAGTCTCTTCATCGACGAAGACGGTCCGGATCTTATCGCCTTTCCCCTTCACCCGTATTGTCTGCTCCTCAAAATCGATGTCCTCGATATTTATCGCACACAACTCCGAGACACGGACGCCGGTGGCGTAGATGAGGCGGACGATCAGCCGGTCGCGCTCGCCCTCAATCGAGTTGATCAGGCGGATCACCTGGCTGTGCTTGAGGTATTTCAGTTCCTGATTCTTGATCCGGGGCCGTTCCACCCCGAGCATCGGGTTCGCAACCACAACCCCCTGGGCGTAGAGATACCGATAGAACGACGAGAGCGTCGATATCATCCGATGGAAGGTCTTCGGCTTATAATCCCGCCCCTCCGAGAGACACGAGAAGAAATCGGTGACAAGGGCCGCAGAGACATTGACGTCCGCATCCAGCAGGGCGGCCTCAAGTGCGGCATCGTCGAGCAGAGCCCCGCCCGGACCGGAATGCTGCCGGAGCCAGACGTACCGGGCGAAGCGTTGGAGGGTCTGCCCGTATTTCTTGATCGTCCGGGGCGAATAATTCCGCATCCGGAGGTAACCACCGAAGCGATCAATCCATTCAGAAAATAACGTATTTTCCATTGTATATTGAATGGAATAAAGGAGCATATCAAAATTGCGGTAAATCACTATTCCCCGCAATAAATTGCATCAGGGGAAAACGCCTGCCGGGCCGGATCAGAACCGCCCGGTGCGATTGCACGGGCCCACACCGAACGACACGCTGCGGGGACGAACCCGGAGACCCACACATCCAGAGCAATCTCCAGAAAAACGCCCGGGCCAGAGGAGACGAAACCATTTTCCCGGACCTGAAAAAAAGTATTTTTAGGAGGTAATGATGTTCGGAGTGATGTTCGGAGGTATGGAAACGGGGTTGCCGCCCGCGGTCGGGAAGCAGACCCTGTTGAATACATTCCCTCTGGAGTATATGAACCCCCCACCGCGCGGGGAGAAAGTGAACGGCCCCGGAGCACAGCCATCGCCATGAGACCTGCAGACGGCGCCAGTATATAAAGAACCACCGTAGATTCGCTGAAACCCCCGATCGCCTATTCGATCGATGTCTCCCATTATGAAACCGGCGATCCGGGCCTATAGGCCCGATACAACGGCCCCCATCCAGACAACCGTTTTGCCGTAGACCGCCACGGAAGAGACCCCCTGACAGAATAGAAGAAGCGTCTTTCAAAATAAGGGACCGCATTTCAGGAGGAACGCCTGATCCAGAGGCCCCGGTTTAATCACATGGCCTGCTATCCTCGCCGTTTCGGAAGCGCGAGAATAGACGGACCCCCTTATGCCCCGCCCCCGGGAGCGTCGCAGCCAGCCAGCCCCTGCAACACATAGCATCTTGGCCGATCAGCGAGATTGTCCCAAATTGCTGAAGAGTACCCCCATCGCCCCCGGTGGCACCACTCCGTCTCGAAGGCCGAAGGTCTTCTCGAGTTCCGATTCCGATGGACCGCACTCTCCAGCCGGTCGCTTTCTCGAAGAATTGCAGTTTTTTCAAACCCCTGCGGCGGCGGGCAAAAGCCGTATCCGCTGTGCTCCGGATGGCAGAAGCCCCGTCAGTTCCAATTATGGTGACAAAGGTCGCAGATCCCGGGACGATCCCAACAGGGCAACCCGGGGACCGGGAACCGGCCAGGCGGATACCCCCGGACAACGCCCCGAACGGGACAGGACCGGCCCAGGAGAACCCAATTCTCCGTCACACCCCAAGGATCAAAAAGGCAGATATAAACCATATGATGCTATACGTAATAGGGGATGGAGTAACCGCAGAAAGATCTGGACCGAGGAGCCAGACCCGCCACAGCCGAAAGCGCACTCAACAGGAGGACCGCAACGGACGTGTCGGTCGGGCCCTCCTCCCGACCACCACCATTGAAATATCTAAACAGACAAGAGGGTATGAAAAATGGAAGATCCTGCCGACCTGAAAGACCCGAACAAGTACCGAAAATTCAAGAAAGTGGATGGCGCCACCTACCAGCGGGTCAACCAGTTTCTGCGCAAACACACCCACATCACCGCCCGTGAATGGGCAATCGCACGTCTCTGCGCAGACTTCAAGACCACCAGCGGATCGGAGATGACGTTCATCGGCGAGAACCTCCCCGAGCTCTGCCCATTCATGCTCGACTCCTACACCCCGCAGGCAGTCAACCAGGCAAGGAGTTCGTTCAAGAAGAAAGTGAAGAAGGCGGGAGCCACATTCTTCTACGGGGCCATGTGCGGTTTTTTTACCGCAGAAGAACTCGACGAGATCCTCTTTGAAGCAAGCGAAGTCGCCCGGTTTCTCCTCGAGGTAGAGGGAACAAGCCTGAACCTCGACGACGAGATCGATATTGAGGACCGCATCACCGAGGTGATGCGGGGCGTTGCCGAGGCCGCGTCGGTGGTATTAAAATCCCGACCCGGCCAGGAAGGCGGAGAGGAGGAACACCCGATAGACCCGGGGGAGGATGAAAACCCGTGAAGGTCATTCAGATCGTCGGCCGCTCGAACGCCGGGAAGACCACATTTATGAAGGACCTGATCCGGGCGCTCTCCGCATACGGAACCGTCGGAGCGGTCAAACACCTCGGGCACCACCACGGGTTTCAACTTGAACCCGGAAAGGACACCACCGCCTACTATGAATCGGATGCTGCTATATCCAGCGGCGTCGACGACGAGAAGTCGGTTTTTATCAGGCGTGAAAACGACCTCGACTCCACCCTGCAGGTCCTCTGCAACGCCGGGATCGAATATGCCGTACTTGAGGGATTCAAAGCCCGGCCGTTTCCGCGGATCGTGATAGGCGACCTCCAGAGCGAGAACGTCGTGCTCCGGAACCCTTCGGTCGACGAGGTGATCGCCGCACTTCCCGGGTTCGAGGACTATTACACCACCGAAGGATTGGTTCGGGAACTACGGCGCGAGTGCGGCACCCTGAACGGCGGCGTTGTCCTCACGTTCAGCGGACCGGTAAAATACCCGGAATTCCCGACAACGAGCGTTCGGAAAGACCTGGAAGCGGTCCCGGGGATCATCGGCGCACGGTTGCACCATCAGAAAAGCGGACTCCATGCCGGAGAAGATAGAATCTATATTGCTATACTTGCAGAACAGAACAGGGAGGCGTTGGCCGCCGCCGGCGACGCCATCGATCGACTGAAACGAAAACTGCCATAACACGGGAGAAAGCGATGAAGATGCGAAACGGAAAGCGGATGTTTGGAACGAACGGCGTGCGGGGCGTGGTCGGGGAGGAGATGACGCCGGCCCTGGTCCTCAAGATCGGCGCCGCACTCGGATCGATGAGAAAAGGAACGATAGCAGTCGGCAGGGACACGAGGACGTCCGGTGAAGCCCTGGCCCACGCTCTCAAGGCCGGGCTCCTGATGACCGGGTGCGACGTGGTGGACATGGGCATCCTCCCCACACCAGCCCTGCAGTATCTCATAAAGAGCAACCGGTTCGACGGCGGCGCGATGATCACCGCGTCCCACAACCCCCCGGAGTACAACGGCGTAAAGATCATCGAGGCCGACGGCACCGAGATGCCCGACGACGAGACCCTCCGGCTCGAAGACAGGTACTTCACCGGAGCATTCGATGCGGCTCCCTGGGACGGCGTCGGCACGGAGACCGCCGCACCCGAGCGGATCGAGGAATATATTCGGGCAATCGTGGGGCACTTTCCAGCGCATATCGGCGAAGGCCTGACCGTCGTCGTCGACCCCGGTTCCGGCCCGGCGGCGCTCACCACCCCGGTCATCCTCTCACGACTGGGCTGCCGGGTCCATACCATCAACGCCCGACTCGACGGTACCTTCCCGGGCCGGATGCCCGAGCCGACACCCGAAGGGCTGCAACCCCTCTCGGAGATGGTCGTCGCCACGGGTGCCGACTTCGGGGTGGCGCACGACGGCGATGCCGACCGGGCGGTCTTCGTTGATAACAAAGGACGCTATATAGAAGAGAACTATGAGTTCGGACTGGTCGAGGACTACGTCTGCGGCAGGAACGGCAACGGGATCGTCGTCACCACGGTCGCCACATCCCGGCTGATCCGGGATATTGCGGAAAAGCACGGATGCACCGTCGATTACACGCCCGTAGGAAGCATCTACGTCGCAAGAAGGATGATCGAGTTGATAGGCGAGGGAAAGAAAGTCTCTTTTGGAGGCGAAGGAAACGGCGGCCTGATCTATCCCGACCACCAGTTCTGCCGGGACGGGGGCATGACCGCCGCCATGATGGTAGCGGTTCTCGCAGATCATAACGGCAGGAAACTCTCGGATATCCTTGACGGGCTCCCGATCTACCATCTGATCAAGGAGAAACACCACGTCCGGGACCCGGCCGCGCTGGTCCGTGCCGTCGAGGAAGCGTTCCCGGGAGAGACCATTGAGAAGATCGACGGGATCAAGATTGTCAGGAACGATGTCTGGGCCCTGGTGCGGGCTTCGGGCACGGAACCAATGATCAGGATCATGATCGAGTCAAAGAACCCGGCCGTCGCAGAGGCCGTGCATGAGGAGATCCTGCAGGTGGTCAGACAGGCATGACCCCCGGCCGTCTTTTCCGCCGGAGGGATCAACCACCCATTAATCATTCCGTTCCCGGCGCTTCAAAGAACCCTGACTCTCCCACATATCCCCGACATTTTTGAGAAACTCCCTCATTTCCTCAAATGACATTCCTGTGAAAGGGGGGCAATCTATATATCTGATAATAGATATGCATGATGCAGAACCCATTGAAGAGCGCTGATCAAAATGAATGGTAAACCACAGATAAAACAGAAGATCAACTCCGCAATCTCTTCAGGCGATCTGCGTGAGCTTGAAAAGGTAGTTTCAGACATATCGGAGACGCAGACCCGGAAGGAGAAGAAATCACTCTACGAGCAGATGAACGCCGCTCTGATAAAGACGGCGTTCGAGGAGAACCTTCCGGGGCTCTTAAGCCAGATCATCGAACCGACAAAAGAAGAGGTGGCCGCCCTCGCCCAACGCGCCGCCGGGATCTACAGCCAGAATAAGGACGAAGCATGGTTCAGCGCAATTTTTACCCTGGTCGATAAACTCGACCGTAAGAGTCACCAGTCCGAGATCCTCGCCGAAATCTCCCGTGACCTTATCCAGACGGGGGTCGATACCGGGGACATCCATTTCATCGATAAAGGCGGAGAAGCCTGCGACAAGATCAGCATCCGTAAATACCGCTCGGCAATCCTCTCCGAGACCATTCCGCTCTTCATCGAATATGGACAGAAGTATCGAAACGTCAACATCATGCAGCATGCTCTCCAGATGCTCTCTGAGATCGGCGACATATCAAGACAATCGCAGCTCCATGCCGACGTTGCACGGGCGATCGCCGGTGCCGGCATCGAGTCGGGCGATATCACCCTGGTGGTTTCCGGACTTATGAGTGCAACCGAGATCAACCAGAAGATCCGACGCACCAATTCGATCGCCGATATCGTTGACGCCGCCTGGAAATCATCGCTGAAGAAAGAGATCTCCGACGTTGAGCAGATCATGGACTCCCTCCCGGGTATCCCGGAAGAACGGCTCACCGAGATCCTCGCGATCCTGACCGAGCAACTCCTCGATCGCCAGCGGGACAAAAAGCAGGTCTACGCAAAACTGCTCAAGATCGAAGACGAAAAACCATGGGCCGGGCGGACCCTCGTCCTCGAACTCCTGAAGAAAGCAGAACGAAGCGGGGACCGCTGGTTCCTTGAAAAGGCGTTCGAGTTCAACGCCCGGGACATAACAGGGACTCAGCTCCCCATCGAGGAGATCGTCCTCTCCGGCATTTCAGTCGTTGAGAGAAGCGGCAACTCAACCATTCTTCTCGATATTGCACCCCTGATCGCCGAATCCTGCGATGCCGCGAAGGCAGCCCAGCTCTACCGGCAGATCACCGACGCACTCACACGGATGGGCGATTTCTACCACGCGATCGAGGTTATGAAAAAAGCCAGCGCCAGCACACAGAGGATCAACGCCCAATTTTTCGATACCAGTGTCCGCCTGATCAAAGAGGGGCTTCGGCGCGACGAGATCGAACTCGTCCACAAGAATATCCTCGCCACACTGGATACCGATATTGTCGACTCGCTGGTACAGCAGGCGGTGACCGACTTCTGCAAGGAGTACGACTTCGATGAGGTCGTCAGGCACATACCGGCAATCAAGGAACTTGTCAGTTCGCACCGTGCACAGGACCCACTGCTCGTTGAGTGCAGCACCATCCTGATCGAGCGGGGCTTCGTCCGTCAGAACGACCCGGCGGCCCTTGTAGACCTGGTAAACCAGATCCAGGACCAGAACCTGCGAGAACAGGCAATCTCGACCATCGCCGTCGAGATGGCACGGATCGGTGTCGTCCGAAAAGACCGGGATCTCCTCCGGAGTGCGACCGGACTCACCTGCGAGATCATGGATCAGCAGGTACGGGCCGAAGCGATGGGCGGCATCGTAGACCAGGCAGCCGTGCTCGCCGTCGAGGACGGCGACCTCGACCTTCTTCACGGGATGCGGATCCTCTCCACATCTCTGCTGGAGCGGGACTACTGCCTCTTTGCAATGGGGAAGGTCATCCACGGCCTGATCATGTTCGGGATCGAACACCTCTCGCTCCAGGCGCTGGATGAAGCGACTCAGATCCATTCCCAGATCCCCGACCCGTCCCTGCAGCGGCAACTGGTCGATCCCCTCATCGAAGGTTACGTCCGCGTCGGGAGCCTGCAGGCGGCGGACCAGATCTCCCAGGGGAAGGCACAGGTCTTCGACAACATGATGGAGCCCTTCGAGATAGCGCTCGACCTCCTCAAGACCAGCACCCTGCGTGAGGAGATCTCGATCAGGATAGCAAGTTACGTCGATATCATGCTCGAGTACACGCAGATCTACACGAGCCCGATCTTTGCCGTCCCCATGACTCTCTTCTCCCTGGAGATCGAAGGGGAGTACGAGCGGACCGCCATGATCCAGCGGATTCTCACCTTCTTTACCAACGAAACAAAGGATTTCGACTCGGCCGGTCCCTACGAGGTGATGGCGTATCTGCTCGAAGGGATCGAGGGGGGGACGACGGCACCGCCGGTGCTCGAATTGATGTACCGCCTCTTCGAGCACACCAGCGACGTCTATGCGCGTTATTCCGGAATGTACCGGATCGTCAGCGCCTACTCGGTCATCGGCGACGGAGAGAAAGCCGAAAAGATCATTAGAAGGCTTCACGAGACCATCGGCACCATCTCCGAGCCTTCCGTCCGCGCGATTATGCTCTCCGACCTCGCGGGGCTCATGGCCGGGATCGATCACGATGCAGCCAGGAGTTACCTTACCGAGGCACAGGAGATGCTCGAGTTCGTCGGGGAAGACCAGGAGGCATTCGTCAGGAAGAACCTGATCTACGCCGCAAGAAGCCTCAACGCTGTAAACCGGCAGGAGACGGACATCGACTGGGCAATCGGGCAGGTCGGCGGGATTGAAGATCCGGTCGAGTACGTGGACGCCCTCGCTGCGGTCTTCGACATGGTCAATGAACCTGCACAGAGAAAGGAGATCCTTTCGGCCATGTGCCATACCGTGGTGAGCATTCCCATACCCTATATCCGGCTCTCGATGCTCTTTGACGTGGCACAGTTCGCCGAGACTTACGGCGATGAGGAGGAGATCGATGAACTGCTCGACGGCATGGAGAAGACTGCCGGGCACATTCAGATTCCGTTCATCACCGCTATGACGCAGCAGCGTATGGCCCAGATGCTCTTCTCGTTCTACCGGAAGAGCGGGAAAGCGGCCGCTCAACAGCGGGCCGTCGAGATCGTCTCCGCGATCGACGACGACAGGATCCGCTACAGCCTGATGGTCCAGCTCGAACAGGCTATGCCCCAGTCCTGGAGGAACTCCGTCTACGGCAGAATCCTCGACTGCCGCAACAAGATCCGGAGCGGCGAGTGCACGACAAAGGATATGGTCGCGCTCGATCGGGCAATACGGACGGCATCCGATCGGGCAAAACGGGCGGTCTACTACACCGAGTTCTACCTTATCGCGAGGAACGCAGAACAGCAGGCACTTGCGGATCGAATGCTTCTCTGCGCCCTCGATGAGGCCCGGATAATAAGACCGCTCTCGCGGCGGGCCTTTGTGCTCGGCGATATGGCGTGCCGGATCTACGCAGAACACTATGAAGACCGGTCAAGGGAGATTATCGACATGGCCGTGGGCGAAGCCCTCAATATCCGCGACTCGACGATCCGGGACGAGGTCTACGACGAACTGGATATGTCCATGCGGCTTGTCCAGGAGCACTGGCTGTGAAGACGATCGAGATCCGGATCTCAGGACGGGTCCAGGGCGTCGGGTTCCGCGCATGCATCAGAAGGATCGCGACCAACCTCGGTGTCGGCGGCGAAGCGATGAATCTCTCCGACGGGAGGGTGCTCATCACTGCAACCGGCGAACCCGTCATCCTCGACAAGTTCATCTCCATGCTTTACGGATGCCCCAGGGCCGTCATCAGGGACCTCTCCCAGCAGGAGGTTCCTCCTGTCGCCTACGCCGAATTCACAATCCAGCGGGGCGCTACCAGTACAGCACGTGAAATTCAGCGTTCGTAAGAAGGGCATCCCGCAGGATGCGGACCTGCGTATCGATGCGGGACTGGTCGATCGATTTGCGAAGCGCCGCGACCAGCCGGGCCGAGAAATTCCCGTCAAGGTAGCATCGCTTTTCACCGCATTCGTAGTCCCCGGCCGAGATCTCATCCCGGGCAAACAGGAGGACGGTGCGGTCTACCATCGCCGCTTTCTGCGGTTCGATGAGATCGTGGACGAGGCTCCCGGCTCCTTCGTGAAGCGTGCCAAGGTCGGGGTCGAGGTGGGCGCCGATCAGAGAGACGCAGCAGTTGCCGTAAAGCATCGCGTATCCAAGCGAGAACATGGCGTTGACGGGGTCAAGGTAAGGGCGGCTCGTCCTGCGCCGGAACCCAAGTTCCGGCGGGATCGTGCGGGAGAGGATCTCGTAGTACATATCGGCGACCAGGCGGGAGAGCCGCCGGAGTTCCTCCATGGTGACCGAGACCGCAACCTCCTCCCGGGCCTGGTGAAGGAAGTCGAGTTCTCCGGCATAGAAGATATCCTGCCCTGAACGATTGTAAAGCTCCTCAAGGAAGAAGAGCCGCGACTGAACGCCGGCTGTTGCAAACGGCTGTGCGAACCGGTGCGGAGAGGCCCGCTCCTGGGCGCGGCGCACCGCCTCATCCGGCCGATAACCGTAAGGGGAGAGGCACCCGACGGGGGTGCCGTCAATATCAAAGAAGGTGATGACGGCGCCGGCTTTGAGGAGGTTCGTCACCGCCGATGTGTGCAGCGTATGGCCGCCGACGACCAAAAGATGCTTCACTGCCTGGAGCGGGTAGCGCCGGGTGGCGTTTCCCTGCACGATGACCAGTTCCTGCGCCGTCGCCTTGATGTGCCCCCCGTAGCCGAAGACCGGGATCCAGGGTTCCTTCGCCGTCATCAAATCACTCTGGAAATGAATATGGGCGGTTTTGATGATGAATGCATCGAACCGCACGGGAGGGGGGACACCCGTCTTCGGCGGTCGCCGACCGACTATGCCATCGTCCTTTTCGTAAATGCATCCCGTCCGGATGAAGTGCGAATGGTTGTGGGCGAGCGCATTCCGGACAAAAAATCAAAGGCTGCTACGGTGTGCCGTGCCACGAACTGACAAACCTTTTCCGCATCCACCACCCATATAACTTGAGTATGCCCGGCGGCGCGGTCTCTGCAGGCCCGCCAAACGGCCCGCCGGAATACCAACCGGATAACGGGTGCCGGACGATATACATCCGGGGCGGGGGCAGAGCACCCTCCCCGAGAGACACCGATGGGATACTATGTTCTGGAACAGAGCGATGGAGACAATCCGGCCTGATGAACTTGCGGACCTTCAACTGAAGCGGCTGAAGTGGACGATTCATCAGGCACAGAATGTTGGGCTATACCGGAGAAAATTCAAGGAAGCAGGCATCTCGCCGGACGATATCAGGACGCTTGACGATGTAGAGAAACTTCCCTTCACCTCTAAAAAGGAACTCCAGGCCGGATATCCGTTCGGCCTCTTTGCAGTTCCCATGAGAGAGATCGTGCGGGTCCACACCACTTCCGGGACCACCGGAAAGCCGACCGTCGTCGGTTACACCCGGCAGGACCTGGAGAACTGGTCGGAACTGATCGCGCGGAACATGACGATGATAGGCCTTGGTGAAGACGATATCTTTCAGAACGCGGTCAATTACGGCCTCTTCACCGGGGGGCTCGGGTTCCACTACGGGGCCGAGAAGATCGGGGCGACCGTGGTCCCGAGTGCGACGGGGAACACCCGCCGTCAGATCGAGATGATTGAGGACTTCGGCGTGACCGCCATCCACTGCACGCCAAGTTACGCCCTCCACCTCGCCGAAGTGGCTGAGTCGATGGGAAAGACGCTGGACACCCTCAAGATCGGGATATTCGGGGCCGAACCCTGGTCGGAGAGCATGCGCGCGGAACTTGAACGGCGTCTCGGTGTGAAGGCCTTCGACAGTTACGGGCTTTCGGAGATGTACGGCCCTGGAGTGGCGTTCGAGTGCCCTGAGCACAACGGGCTCCATCTCTGGCACGACTGTTACCTTGCGGAGATCATCGACCCGAAGACGGGGGAGCGTCTTGCTCCCGGCGAGCGGGGCGAACTCGTCATCACGCCGCTCGTCAAGGAAGCCCTGCCGCTCGTCCGCTACCGCACCGGCGACGTGACCCGGTTGATGGACGACGAATGCACCTGCGGACGCGGGCAAAAGATTGCACGGCTCACAGGACGTAGCGACGACATGCTGGTCATCCGCGGGATCAACGTTTTCCCGTCCCAGATTGAACATGTTCTACGGGCTCTTCCGGAGGTCGGGGAGCAGTTTATGGTCTACATCGACCGGGTTAACCATCTCGACGAGATGACCATTGAGGTAGAGATGAGCAAAGCGGGTTTTTCCGGTGAACTCCAGGACCTCACCCGTATGCAGAAGAAGATCGCCAATGAGCTCCACAACACGCTCGGACTCCGCACCGCGGTGAGGCTGGTGGAGCCGGGATCGCTGCCCCGGTTCGAGGGAAAAGCGAAGCGGGTTATCGACCGACGAGGGATTCTCTGATGGACTGCTGGAACCGGGATATCGAAGGAATGCCGACCGAAGAACTGCGGCGGCTCCAGTACAGGCTTGCGAAGAGACTAGTTTCGCGCGTTTACGAGACGAGCGAGTTCTACCGGCGGCGGATGAAGGAGCAGGGGGTCCGGCCCGACGACATCGGGTCGCTCGAAGATGTCCGGAAACTCCCCTTCATGTACAAACGGGACCTGCGGGACAACTACCCGGACGGGCTCTTCACTGCACCGCGCGATGAACTGATCCGCTATCACGTCTCCTCCGGGACGACGGGGAAGCCGACCGTCGTGGGCTACACAAAGCGCGACATCGAGAACTGGAGCGAGTCGCTGGCGCGAGGGTTCTCCTCCTGCGGCCTCGGGAAGGGGGACGTGTTCCAGGTAAGTTACGGCTACGGGCTCTTCACCGGCGGCCTCGGCGTCCACTACGGTGCCGAGAAGGTCGGTGCAACCGTCCTCCCGACGAGCGTCGGAAACACCGAGCGGCAGGTCGAACTGATGCAGGACCTCCACGTCACCGCCATCGCCTGCACCCCCTCCTACCTCATTCATATGGGCGAAGTGGCGGAGAAGATGGGCGTCTCGATCAAGAACGACACCGACCTCCGCCTCGGCTTCTTTGGCGCCGAGCCCTGGTCGGAGCAGATGCGAAATCGGATAGAAGAGTGGCTCGGGATCCGCGCCTATGACATCTACGGGACGAGCGAGCTCTCGGGCCCGATGTTCACGGAGTGCGCCGAGCAGAAGGGTATCCATATCTGGGGGGACCTCGCGCTCGTGGAGATCGTGGACCCCGCGACCGACGAGGCGCTCCCGGCCGGGGAACAGGGCGAGCTGACCATCACCATGCTCCAGAAAGAGGCTCTTCCCATGATCCGGTACCGGATCGGCGACCTCACCACCCTCGAAGAAGGAGCCTGCGCCTGCGGTCGGACCCATCCGCGCATCGGTCGGCTCCGGGGACGGGTGGACGACATGCTGATCATCCGGGGCATCAACGTCTTCCCGTCGCAGGTAGAGCATACGCTGCTCGAGATCCCACAGGTAGGCAAGCACTTCCAGATCGTCGTCGACCGGAAGGGCGCGCTCGATACCATGCTCGTCCGGGTGGAGGTGAGCGAAGAGGCGTTCTCCGACAAGATCACCGATCTCATGGTGATCAAGAGGACGGTGGAGCATCGCCTGCGGGGTGCGCTGAACGTGGGCGTGGAGGTGGAACTGGTCGAACCCGGAACCCTTCCACGGTTTGAAGGCAAATCGAAGAAGGTCATTGATAGGAGGTCATTGTAATGGAGAAATCGTATATCGTCAAACAGATCTCAATCTTTTCGGAAAACCGGCCGGGGCGCCTTGCGGCGATAGCCGGGGCGCTCCGCGATGCGAAGATCAACATCTTTGCGTTCAGTATCGCCGAGGCGAACGGGTTCGGGGTTGTCCGTGCGCTTGTCGACCGGCCGGAGGATGCTCACCGGACGCTGACCGATCTCGGGTTTCGGGTCTCGTTCACCGACGTCATCGGCGTGAAGATGCGCGACGAACCCGGCGGTCTCTCGGATATCGCGTCCGTTCTCGGGGATGCAGGGATCAACGTCGAGTACGCCTATGCCTACTCAGGGAAGGACGGGGCGGTCCTGATCCTGCGTGTGGACCAGGTTGAAGACGCCGTCCGGCAGATCCTCGCCTGCGGCGGAGAACTCCTCGCGGAGCCCTCCCGATAACGGAGGATCGTCCTAAAAGCCTCATATCATAATAATTCGAAGATTGTGATGCGTAAGACGGAACGCCATAACCACATGTGAAGACGCAAAGGGCAAGAGGTGCTGAGGTGATCAAGCAAGCAACTTCCATCCTGATGGTTGCCCTCTTTTTCTTTTTCCTGGCGGTAGCGGTTAAAAACCGGGGAGATCTCATATCCGGTTTGAACATGATGAGCGCAAAGGAGAGAGAGCATTACAATATCCCGCTCATTTCGAAGGTTGTTGGAGCGATCGGCATGTTTTTCTCGGTGTCCGTGATGGTGCTCCTCTACATAGATAATGAGCAGAAGTGGGTCGGCTGGGTAATGACGGCACTCAGCGTGGTTGCACTGATAGTTTTTGCGCTCGTCTCAAGTATCGGCGGCGGCAAGTACGTCCGGAAAAATCGTTAAGAACGTTATCGATAGGCCGTAGAGCAATCCGGAACGAAAACGAGGGGACCGGGTGCGAAACTTCCAGCACGAGACCGCGAAAAAGGATGAAAAGATGTTCCCGGCGCGATTTGCACATAGGGATACGAATCTCCCGGGGTAACTTCCCGGACCGTCGTACTATTCTTCGTCGTGCCCGCGGCACCGTTCAGTGCCGCTTCTCCCACTTCAGGAGTTCCGAGACCTCCGAGAGCGTCTTTCCGCGCCGGATCTCCTCGCGGATCCGTTCCTCGGTCTTTTTAACCTCCATCGCCCGGCGGGCGACCTCGTAGGCCCGCTCCCGGGGGACCACCACGACGCCGCTCTCGTCGGCGATGATCCAGTCCCCCGGCCGCACCGTCTGCCCGCAACAGACGATCTCGGCGTTGATCTCCCCGAGACCCTTGGGGTCCCCGGCGTTCGGAGCAGTTGCCCGGGAGAAGACCGGGAACCGCATCTCCCGGATATCGTCCACGTCCCGGACCGCCCCGTCGATCACGATGCCGGCGACCCCCCGGTTTTTCGCGGAATGCGTGGCGAGTTCACCCCAGGGCGCGACGTCCGTCCGTCCGTCGTTACTGATGACGAGGACGTCTCCCGGCCCGGCGACGTCGATCGCCTCGACGGGTTTTGCCCAGTCTCCGGCGAGTGTCCGGACCGTCACCGCCCGGCCGACCGCTTTCACCCGGCCGCAGATGGAGACGAGGCCCGCCATCGCCCCCTGCCGGTGCATGGCGTCGGTGACGTTCGGTGCGGAGACCACATCAAAGAGGCGGCGGATGACGGCGTCCGGGCTCTCTTCCTCCCGCGGCAGGACCTCGGGCCGGTCGATCGCCTCCCGGACCCTCCCCGCCGCTCCGGTAACGTCGGCAGCCTTGATGATGTTTCCGCCGACGATGACGATCGAGGCTCCGGCGGCGACGGCTGCGGACGCGGTCTCTGCGTCGAGCCCCCCTGCAACGGCTATCGGGACGCTCGCCTCCCCGGCAAGACGGCCGAGGAGGTCGAGCGACGACCGGCCGATCATCTGCTGGTCGATGCCTACGTGAGCGTTGATGTAGTCGACGCCGAGTCCCGCAAGTTCACGGGAGCGGGAGACCGGGTCCAGAACGTTGATCAGGTCAGCCATGATCCGGACGCCGTACTTACGGCCCGAACGAACCGCTTCGGCGATCACGGTATCGTCGGCATCGGCGAGGATGCAGACGATGCCGGCGCCGGACTTCGCCGCCATCTCCACCTCGACGGCCCCGGTATCGGCGATCTTCATGTCCGCCACGATCTCGTGCCCGGGGAAACGCTCCCGGAGCACCCGTACGGCCCGCATCCCCTCGCTCTTGATCAGGGGGGTTCCAACTTCAATCCAGTCCGCACCACCACGGACCGCTTCGTCGGCGATCTCTACCGCACGATCAAGCTCAAGGAGATCGAGCGCCACCTGGAGAGTAGGCGTTGCCATACTGTAGTGTATGGCAAGGATCGTATTTATCGGGTATCGGCCGGGGGAAATCTATATGAACCGGGATGCGTGAGGTAGCCCGCGCCCACGTGGGGCCGGCACGGATGTGATGACGGATGGTCGAAATAGGCTATAAACTGGCATGCGAGGAGCACGAACCCCTTGATCTGGTCTGCAACGCCCGTCAGGCGGAAGATGCAGGCTTTGCGTTTGCCATGATATCGGATCACTACCACCCCTGGACGAACCGGCAGGGACAGAGCCCGTTCGTCTGGGGAGTCCTCGGCGGGATCTCTCAGGTGACGGCGGACCTCCGGCTGGTGACGGGCGTCACCTGCCCGACGATGCGGATACACCCCGGCATCATCGCCCAGGCTGCCGCAACCGCCGCCGGGATGATGCCCGGGCGGTTTATCCTGGGCCTTGGATCGGGTGAAAACCTCAATGAGCACGTCTTCGGCGACCGCTGGCCTCCGGCGCCGGTCCGGATAGAGATGCTTGAGGAGGCGGTGGAGGTAATCAGGATGCTCTGGAAGGGGGGCATGCAGGATTACTACGGCTCTTTCTATACTCTGGAGAACGCGCAGATATTTTCGCTCCCGGAAAAGGTCCCCCCGATTTACATAGCATCCGAGGGTCCGATCAGCGCATCCCTGGCAGCACGGGTCGGCGACGGGTTCATCAACCCGGGCGCCAGCGCAGAAGAGACCCTTGTCGCCTTCCGCGACTCGGGGGGCGGCGATAAGCCCTCATACGTGGAAGTCTCGGTCTGCTGGGCGGAGAGCGAGGAGGAAGGACAGAGGACGGCCTACGAGCGGTGGCCGATCTCCGCGAACTCCGGAGAACTCAACAGGCTCCTCCCCACGCCGACCCACTACGAACAGCTGGCAACGATGACAACACCGGAGGAGGTGGCGAAGCACGTGCCCGCCGGCCCCGACCCGGAGGCGCAGATCAGAAAGATCGAGGAGTGCATCAAGATGGGATTCGATCACGTCTGCGTCCACCAGATCGGAAACCGGCAACGGGAGTTCATGGAGTTCTACACAAACGAGGTCCTGCCGCACTTTGCAGAGTAACGGCGGCAGCAAAGGGTTGTGGGGCCGGGACACCGGCCAAAAACGTTTACGGGTCGGACGGATCGCTCTGATCCGTCCGCACCCTGCAGATGCTCTCGACAGGCAGGACAAAGATCCTGCCGTCGCCCGGTTTCCCGGTCCGACCGTGCTCCCGGACGATCCGGAGGACCCTGTCGACATCGGCATCCGGAACGACCATCTCGATCTTCACCTTCGGGATGAGTTCGACCGGCATCGTCTTTCCCCTGAACTGGAGAGAGATGCCTTTCTGTGCTCCCCGTCCCATGACTTCGCTCACGGTCATCCCGTTGATGCCGTCCGCTTCGAGCGCCGCTCTCACGGGGTCGAACTTCTCGGGCCTGATGACTGCAGTAACCATCTTCATCGACAACACCTCCTCATACCCGTACGGACTCACCGTGCTGGGCGATATCCAGTCCGACATACTCTTCCTCTTCGGTGACGCGCAGACCCATCACCGCATCGATAACCTTTGCAAGGATGTAGGTCACGCCGAACGCGTAGGCCACGACCACAGCCACATCCACGGCCTGGATCAGGAGTTGACCAGGGTTCCCGTAGAGAAGACCGTCCACACCACCTATTACCGCAACCGCAAAGACCCCGGTTGCGAGAGCGCCGAAGATGCCTCCCACGCCGTGAATCGCCCACGCATCGAGACTCTCATCCCAGCCGTGGCGGACCCGGAAGAGGAGTGCGCCGTAGCAGACGAGACCTGCAGCGGCTCCGATAGGGATAGCGGCCATGGGGTCGACAAACCCGGCTGCCGGCGTGATGGCGACGAGACCGGCGATGGCGCCGCTGATGATCCCGACCGAACCCGGTCTGCCGCGGATCCAGGCGGCGCAGAGCCAGGAGAGAGCCCCGGCAGCGGCGGCGACGTTTGTTGCGACGAACGCGCTTGCCGCCAGACCGTCCGCAGCAAGAGCGCTGCCGGCGTTGAACCCGAACCACCCGAACCAGAGGAGCGCGCCACCGAGGAGGACCAGCGGGATGTTGCTCGGCGCCATCTCCTGGGAGCCGAACCCGAGACGTTTCCCGATGACAAGCGCGAGTGCCAGTGCCGAGAAGCCGGAACTTATGTGGACGACCGTGCCGCCGGCGAAGTCGAGCGCGCCCATGCTCGCCGCCCATCCGCCGCCCCACGCCCAGTGAGCAAGCGGGTCATAGACCAGCGTTGTCCAGAGCAGGGCGAAGACGACGAACGAACTGATCTTTATCCGCTCCGCAACGCCGGACGTTACGATTGCGAGCGTGAGGCCCGCAAAGACCATCTGGAAGACCATGAAGAGCAGGTCAGGAATGCCGTCGCCTTCCATCCCGACACCCTGCAGGAGCGCATACTCCAGACCTCCAATCACTCCGTGAATATCGGAGCCGAAAGCAAGACTGTATCCGAAGAGAACCCACTGGATGCTGACGAGAGCAAATGCGATGAACGCCAGCGCTATCATGGAGATGAGATTCTTCCGCCGCACAAGCCCGCCGTAGAAGAGTCCCACTCCCGGTGTCATCAGCATGACCAGTGCCGTACAGACGAGGATAAACGCCGTAGCGCCGGAATCAATCATACCCCGGCCCTCCGGAACATCCATAAGTCGCTTTTGCCATTCATCGGAAGGAAGTTGCTTTCCTACAAATATAAATTTTTCTATTTATGCAGCACGCCTCATGAACATGAGTACCCAAAGTCAAAGATCCCCCGTGCGGACACAATGCGCATGATCCGCGTGCAACCGGACGTTCTTCCGCTCTGTACCCGCCGCTGACCGGCAAAGATCGGAAGATACTCACGGAGAGACGCTACCCGGAAGTCGCAGGCCACCCACCTGATCGGCACACCGTTTCCGGAAGAGACGAGGTCAAAATCGGGGACGGGGAGCACTGTTGCCCTCACGGCCCGGCAAAGCAGAGCGGCACGGAAAAGCGCGGTAAAAAAAGGTTTTCGTTTATCCGGTCACTCCTCTTCCTCATAGCGCTCGAAGAACGTGACCTCATCGAGGGTCTTTTTCTTTGCAATCAAGATCTCCTCGGGGTATCCCGCAGGAACGAGAGAGACAAGCGTGTAATCCTCCGGGACGTTGAGGAGTGTCCGGACATCCTCTACGTAGTCCTTCTTATCCCCCGCGACCCAGCAGGACGCGACCCCCCACGCCTGGAGCGCGAGGATGAGCTGCATCGTCGCTGCACAGCAGTCCTCAAGATAGTATTTTTCAGCCCGTTTCCCAAAGACGGCGAAGCAGACGGGTGCATCGGCGATGAACCTGGCGTTATCGGTCAGGTCCGCGATTGCCTTCAGCGTCTCGCGTTTCCTGACGGTCCCGAAGAGCCAGGGCTGCTCGTTTTTCGCCGTCGGAGCAAGGCGTGCACAGTCGAGGGCGTCCTTGATGATCTTCTCCTCGACGGGGCTGTCCTTGTACTTCCGCACGCTGTGCCTGCTCCGTATCACGGTGACACCAAGATTAACCGTTCCACCAATCGGACTCATGCAACGAGAATGCGCACTCCAGGCCTAAATACCTTGGGGAAAAAGATGAGGGGCGGCCTTAGAAGAGGCTCTGCAGCATCTGCAGCATATTGGAAAAGCCTGTGGTGACGACCTCGGTCAGATCGATCCCAAGGATCGGAAAGATGAACGTGAAGTAGGCGATGACCCCGATCGTGCACCCGACGTTCGCGAGCGCGGCGACGAAGACCACCCGGAAGAGCGGGATCTTCCGCATCTCCGAGAAGGTCTCGGCCGCAATGATCTGCTGCAACTCTCCGACGGTGGGCTTGCGGATCTTCGCTTCAACGGCGGCGGCGAACCATCCCGCCGCAAGCAGCGGGTTAAGCGATGTCATCCAGGAGACGCCGAACGCCGTCGCGGCCGAGAGCGGATGCCCGCCGGCGAGCAGCGTGAATACGGCGCTTAACGCGCCGGTGATCAGGACCCAGTAGAGGAGGGCGGCCAGCAGGACCTCGAGCCCGACGCCCGAGAAGGCTATGGCGGCTATCAGGAGAATGAAGAGGACGGTGACGGCCGAGCCGAGGATCTTCGCCCACGGCAGGCCCTTCACTTCGGCGGTCAGGGACGGGAGTGGCGGCAGCGTCTCCGGTGCGTCGAGATAGCGCTGCACCCCCTGGATATGCCCGGCGCCGACGACCGCAAGCACCCGTTCATACCGGCTCCCGAGCATCAGGATCTGGTGAGCGAGGTATGCATCCCGCTCGTCGATCAGGGCCCCGGCGCCCCGGGGCGAGAACTTCCGGAACTCCTCCATCGCGGCGCTCACCACGTCCTGATTCATGAGCTCGTCGATGTCGACCTTCTCGCCCTCGACACTCACAAGCGAATACATCAGGGCACCGATGAACTTGATCTTCTCCCAGATCCCCATCTTTCCCCAGAACCGCCCGAGCGTGATCCGGATATCCCGGTCGATGAACGCCACGGGCTTTTGATGCGTCCTAGCCTCCTCAATGGCCGCCAGCATCTCCGAGCCGGGCTTCACCCCGGTCTCGGCGCCGATCCGCTGCTGGATGAAGGTGAGCACCCACTGGACCAGGAGCTGGCCGAAGTTCCCGCCCTTCAGGATCTCCATGACCGACGGCTCGGCCACCTCCTCCGTGAGAGCGATATACCTGCCCCGGTCGAGTTCGACGCCGACGATGTCGGGCTGGAACTCCTCGATTGCGGCCCGGACCTCTTCAACGCTCTTCTGCGAGACATGGGCCGTCCCGACGAGGCGGATCTCAGCCATGGAGCACCTTTACGCCTTCGCTGTCGATCACGGCGCGCCGCCCCGGCGGCACCCGCGCTTCCCGGTAGACGGCACATAGACCGGTCTCCTCCGCCTCCTCGGCAGCCCGCCGCCTGCAGAGGTCGGCGCCGAGAGCGTGCGCATCGCGGGTGGAGAGGGGCGCGCCGAGGCCGGGACACTCCGAGACCAGCAGGTCGTCGTCCGCCAGCATAAACGGGTAGGTGCGGCAGATCCAGGGGCGATGGGCATAGATGGAGCACTGGCCGTCGCGGAGAAACCTGCAGGCATCGGCCGTGCGCCGGATACACCAGGCGAGGGTGTACTCTCCGCCGTTTTCGGCATCGATGAAGTCGGGATACGGTTCGGCGACTTCATCCCAGACCATCCCGGTCGCCGCCATGATTGCCCGGACCTCGGCAGGGCTCACCAGCACGAGGTTTGAGTCTTCCGCAACCCGCCGGCAACAGGCACCACACTCTTGGCAATGAAATCCGATGGACCCAACCCGGCTCGCAACGTCGTCTATTCCGAGCATAACCGATCAAAATTCTCAAAGAGAAGCCGTCCGTTGACGGTATGACTGACTTCCGGGTGCCACTGGACGCCGTAGAGACGTTCATCGGGAGACGCCATCGCCTCCACGCTGCAGATGGCCGACTCCGCAAGCCGGACAAACCCTTCCGGAACCGTCGAGACCTCGTCTGCATGCGACGCCCATACGTGAATCCGGTCGGGGTATCCCTGGAGAAGACTGTTTTGTTTGAGTACATCGACTTCGACCGCACCAAACCCGCCGCTTGCGCCCCGGCGAACGGCTCCCCCGCGTGCCGTCGCCATGATGTGCAGCCCAAGACAGATACCGAGGACCGGAAGACCGAGGTCAAGGTAGAGAGGAGCGAACCCCGCACGGTCCAGGGTCGGACCGCCGCCGAGGATGATGCCCCGGCAGCCCCGGGCGACCTCTGCAGGCGGCGTCTCGTTTGAGATCATGACGGCCTCAATATCCATATCACGAAGCGTCCGGAGGATCAGGTGGTTGAACTGCCCGTGATTGTTGACCACATAGAGTGGAAGCATTGTATATAGGTGGATGGTAAAAAGGTATAGTCCTTCCCTCAGGCATACTTCTGAATGAAATCGAAGACTTTTCGGGTGATCTCCTCCGGGCTGTGCCCCATGAGGTAGGCGAGCGTCAGTGCCCCGCCGGCCCCCATTCCCTCCTTGGCCTCACCGATGCAGTAGCGGGCAAGCCCGACGTGCCCGATGCCGGCGAAGTTCGGATCGACGAAGTACGCCGTGGTCCCGACGTCGGCAACCGACCGGACAAACCCGGCGGAGGGGTCATCCCTGACGTAGACGGTCGTCGCGAGACGCGGCATCCTTTTCCCGAGCGCTTTTAAGACGGCCGCGACGGCAAGCATCTGCGTCCCGCCGGCAAAGAAGATCTCGCCGGAGTATGCACTCGCGATCCCTGCCGCCACCGGCATCATGGGGTCGCCTGCGGCGCGGAGGATGTCGAGGGGACCTCGTGCGCCGGTCGCACCGATCCGGGCGAGCACATCCCTGCAGATGGTCTCTTTCAGGTCCATCGGGTTCTTGACGAAGGCGCTGCTGACCGAGACGTCGTAACCGAGCGCCCGGAGGACGCAGAGTGCAGTTGTCGTCCCGCCGGGAACGCATTCCCCGAGCATCAAAAAGTCGCTGTAGTGCGAGAGAAGCCTGCCGACCGCTTCGCCCCGCTCGAAGAGGAGCGCTGCGTGCGGCACCGCGTCCTCCTTTCGCGGGTCGCCGCCTGGGCTTCCGTAGACATCCAGGCAGGGGACGGTGGGGGTGTGAGCGAGCCCGGCGTTGATGAGGACGGGGGATAGATCGGTCAGTTCCATCATGGACCGGGTGATGGTCGCCGGCGTCGGGCACCCGGTGGGCGTGTCCGGCCGGGCGGATATGCTCGTGATCGCGCCGGTCGTGACGAGTTCCGCATCGAGAACCGGCGTGAGAAGGGTCTTTTCCGGGGTCGCCCCGGCACCCGAGACGCCGGGGACGGTGGAGAGCATGGTGTTGCCGAGGACGAGGGCCATCATCGGGCGGTGCGGCCGGACCCCGGGGTCTTCTGAGAGGAACCGATTAGACATAGTACAGGATGGGCGCCGGGAATAGAAGAGGTTGCGGTTCGTAGCCCGACCGGGGGCGGCGGATTTTTGAGGGGAACGGCCGACGGGGTGCGGAATTGTCGAACGTTTTCCGGCTAGGAGTCAATCGCACCCAGGAGGTGCTCCAATACCGGCCCTTCGGCCCGGCCCTAGTCGCACCC
>ENA-UOOR01000084-UOOR01000084.1-fermentation-metagenome-genome-assembly--contig:-NODE-84-length-128147-cov-8.248626_pt1 | contig 128147 bp, 111 predicted proteins | sample MGYA00245780_ERZ724029 | MGnify/ENA primary metagenome ERZ724029 (study PRJEB28704, sample SAMN03018315) | fermentation metagenome | biome: anthropogenic terrestrial biome; feature: soil...
GATGGCAGATAAGTACATTAATAGCAGATAAATATAATGAAAGCAGATAAGTACATTGATGGCAGATAAGTACATTAATAGCAGATAAATATAATGAAAGCAGATAAGTACAATAATAGCAGATAAGTACATTAATAGCAGATAAATATAATGAAAGCAGATAAGCACAATAATAGCAAATAAATATAATGAAAGCAGCTATTGCAAAAGAGCTCAAGGAATTTCTTATAAAGTAAGGTAAAATAAAAAATTTGTCATTCTGAGAGCAAATTCAGCTGAATTAGGCTCGAAGAATCTCACTTTAAAATGAAATTCTTCAAGTTTATAATTTAGCTTTGTTGAATTTGCTCTCAGAATTATCACACTTAATAGCAAGTTATTTTCTTCAATGTAATCCTTCCTATTAATATGAATACAAGATTACAACTTTAGATTAAAACGGATATCTTCCGTCAGTTCTCCGTGTTTCGTCTGAAAATATAAGATTACAACTTTAAATCAAAACCTTGCTTATGAATTACTTGGAGCATTTCCTGTCGCTTCGGTGCTGCGTTCTGTAATCTGGTTACTACCTGATCACTGAAACAATCCACCCTTCTATTAGCATTTCTTAAATCATAATAAGTATGCAGTTCTTCATCATAATCTTTTATTTCCTCTAAATAATTATCAAAATTTTTATAACTATTTTCAAAAACACGCAGTTTCATATCCATTCTAGGTTTTAAGCTAGGACTTTGATTTGGATATCCTATTCCTAATCCAACTACTGGGAAAGTTAACTCAGGTAATTTTAGTAATTCACATATCTTTTCGGAATCATTGAGAATACTTCCTAGATACACTGTTCCCAAATCCATGGCTTCTGCAGCATTTACTATATTTTGTGCAGTTATGCAGGCATCAGTAAATCCTTGAAAAAATCGATCCATATCCTTTGCGCTATCTTCAAAGCATTTCTTTTCTTTTGCAATATTCCAGTTTCTATTTTGGTCAACTAGAAATATCAAAAGTTCAGGCGCCCTTGCAACATATTCCTGTTTGCAGACCTCTGAAATTTCTTTTCGAAGAGTTGCATCCGTAACGCGAACAATGGAACAGCCCTGCATTCCGTTGGAAGTTGCAGTTCTTCTTCCTACCTCCATTAATTGTTCAAATATGTCAGAAGGAATACTTTGATCCTTAAATTCACGTATGGTTCTGTGCTCCAACTGTTTTTTTATCATTTCATTTTGTTGATTCATATATAAAATCCTCCTTTGTGTTATTTAACTTTTTATATATTCTTATTACTTTAAAAACTTTTGTTGTTTTTCTTCAGAAGAAGATTTCGATTAATTATAATTTAACTTTTGGTCTGATATGTTTATTTATATTTTAGAAACAATATCTTCTAACTTACCATATTTTAGAAATAATATCTTCTAACTTATCAATTTTTGATTCTCCAATTACTTTAATTCCATTTTCTGAAAGTACCTGTGCAGTTATACCATTACCGTCAATAATATTCCCCGTAAAGGTGCCATCATATACTTTTCCAAATCCACAAGAAGGACTTCTTTCCTTTAATATTGCTAACTTGCAATCATACATCAAGGCAATTTTTAATGTTTCCAAGGCTCCCCTCGTAAATTCTTCCGTTACATCCCTGCCGTCCTTAAGTATTACTTTACCATCTATTTTTTCTGCTGGTAACCTGGGGGTTGTTAATCCTCCAAGTTGTTCGGGGCAAACTGGTATAAAATTATATTCTTTCATATGTTCTGCCAATTCTTCAGAAGGTTTCCCTATACCATCGTAACGGCAACATATTCCTAATAAACAACCGCTAACTAATATATTCATCTTATACATGTATGAGGCTGTTACAGAACTTTCATTCTAAACGTAAATTCAATATAGCTGAAATTTTAAGAAAAGGCTATCATTTAAAGCAGGATTTTTTAAAGCGGGATTTTTCGAGTTTCGAATTTAGCTTTGCTGAATTTCTTTGCTGAATTTCTTTGCTGAATTTGCATTTTCAAAATGACAGTTTAATGTATTGTAACAACCAAGTACTCTCCTTTCCTATGTGAAATCAAACTACTTATCTATATATCCCTCTGCTTCGGTATAATTCCTCTTACGCCAAAAAAATGCCCCAGACCCGGAATTCCAGTTCTTTTATAAATACTTGCTTTCTCTTTTACTTCCAGTTCATTACTTACGTATATATTAACACCTTCAAAGGAATAGGGGCTATACTTTTGATTAGGATCTTGAAATTTTCTGCATAAATCTGCTGATACTGTATTAATAGCTCCAATACTGCAGCATACTGGTGTTTTTACTACATTTACAACAAATTCAGCTTGTTTTTCTTTTGCAACTTTCAATGCAGATTTTTCTATTGTAATCATTTTTTTCCTCCTGTCAAAGCGAGTATTCACAATTTATCCGCAATTACCTGATGGGATAAAAAACGGATACTCACAATTCATTGGCAATTTCCTGATGAGAGTCAAAGCGGGTATTTACAATTCATTGGCAATTTCCTGATGAGAATCAAAGTGGGCATTTGCAATTCATTGGCAATTTCCTAATGAGAGTCAAAGTGGGCATTTACAATTCATTGGCAATTTCCTAATGAGATTAAAATCCATCTCCCCACCTTTTTATATTCTCTTCATAAAAAGTATACTCTGGTGTACGAATAGTTTCTTTAAAATCTTCCTCATTATACCATGGATTTTCTCCGGAAGAAGGATTCTTTAGTACATGAAATTCCTGTGCCGGCATATAACCTTGAGCTAAAAGATAACATCTTTCTCCGGCTGGATTTTCAGCAACATCCACAACAAGAACACAGTGTCCCGGAGAGCCACCTCTTATTAGCATATCTCCAGCTTGTATTTCATTTTTTATAATACTGGTACATTCCTCTTCTAATGATAATGTTCCTGCATAAATCATAACATTCCTTAAATATTCACGAAAACATTCATAGGAATCATCATAACTTTTTGTTTTAACCCAGCGTACTTTATTTCCCTCCACTTGAATCCTATTGCCATTCCTCCAGTTAAGATAATCCATATAAAAACCGTTTGTCAAATGAAATCCAATTTTATCATATTCGCCAATTGACCAATAATACTCACCATATAAACGAATAATACTATCTGCACACTGCTGTAAATCAGAGTTTCCTACATCTATAGAAAATACTGCTGCTTGAGCCGCCTGGTTTCCCTTTTCTCTTCCATTATATAAAAGTACAGGACTGCCATGAGGCTTTAATTCTTGTTTCCTCATAAATGTAACAAAGTCATCATCACCCGCTTCCACCCGTACATATCCCTCTGGTGGGCGGATTCTTGATTCCAGAGTAACACCTTCTGGATTAATATATTCATAATCTTTGCTACTCTCATTATTAAGAATATTACTTCCTTGTAAATTATCCACTCCCATATTTGACTCATTTAATTTATGCTGCTGCGGGTTATCCGTTTCAATGGCATCTGCAGCGTCAGAATTAGACTTATTACCTGCCAGACTTTCAGCCTTCTGATTAAGTATTTTATCTTTATGTTTTTCCTTCATTTGCTGATTAATAAATAGATTGGTTAGCCCTACTACTATTATCAAAGCTAAAGCAGGCAGGAGAATATTCTTTATTTTTTTCCATTTTGATTTTTCATTTCTGTTCATGGCCACCTCAATAAACTTTAAATAAACTTAAATTCTTTTCTTACAAGTTTTTCAATTCTTTAATCCAATATAATGGTAAATGGTCCATCATTTAATAATTCCACTTTCATATCAGCTCCAAATACCCCTTTTTCAACAACTGGAACTTGTTTTTTGCATTCTGCTATAATATATTCATATAATTCTTCTGCAAGTTCTGGTTTTGCAGCATTAATAAAGGAAGGGCGGTTGCCTTTTCTACAATCTGCATATAAGGTAAACTGGGAAATCAAAAGAAGTTCCCCGTTTACATCTTTTAAAGCCAAATTGGTTTTACCATTCTCATCCTCAAATATACGAAGTTGAATCATTTTCTTAATGAGACGATCTGCTTCTTCTTTAGTATCATCTTGTCCAACCCCAATTAAAACTAAAAATCCTTTATTAATCTTACCTGTCGTTTTATTATCAACTGCTACGGATGCTTGACTTACTCTCTGAATTACAAATTTCATACTTCTGCCTCCAAAATATCCTTGCTGCTTTTTATCTTTGCTACTTTTTATCTTTACTACTTTTTATCTTTGCTACTTTTTATCTTTGCTACTTTTTTACCCTTACTACTTATTATCTTGCTACTTTTTATCTTGCTGCTTTTTATCTTTACTACTTTCTATCTTTACTACTTTCTACCCTTCCGATTATATCATGAGTGGCAGAACCTGGCAACATATTAGGACAAAGCCTTGGACAATTCATTCCCCGATTATATTATAAGTAGAAGAACCTTGGTAATATGTTAGGACAAAGCCTTGGACAATTCATCTCTCACCTTAGAGGACGAGAGTATTCTTGTAAGTCCTAATATAAAAGGTCCTAATATAAAATGAATCCCTAATATACTTTTTCATTGTTTTACTAGAATAGGAGTGTTATCATTCTATATAGAATACTCAAAATATCCAAATTTAGCATTTTGGTGCCAGGCACCATTTAAATGAAGGGAGATTTACAATATGTTTATTAAAGTGAACGGAATAGATTTATTTTACCAGCAGACCGGACAAGGAAATCCTATTATCCTTCTCCATGGAAATGGTGAAAATCATGATATATTTGACGTGTTAGTAAAACAATTAGCTGGGCAGTATACTGTATATGCAATAGATAGCAGAGATCATGGCCAAAGTAGTAAAGTAAATACATTAAGCTATGTTACCATGATGGAGGATGTAGCCTCTTTTATACAGGAACTCAGTATACAAAAGCCCATTCTATATGGTTTTAGTGATGGTGGTATTATTGGGCTTTTACTTGCTATTCATTCTCCCAATATATTATCAAAATTAATTGTAAGTGGTGCTAATTATACTCCTTTTGGTGTTCATCTAAAGTTTTATCTCAAAACATTACATACCTATTTATGTACCAAAGATTCAAAAGCGAAAATGATATTAACAGAACCAAATATGAAAAACAAGGAACTTAAAAAAATTCTCATTCCAACTTTGGTGTTAGCCGGAAGTAATGATATCATTAGAAAAAGCCATACAAAACGATTAGCGAATCACATACCCAATAGTACTCTTCAATTCATAAATGGAGAAGGTCATGGAAGCTATATAGTACATAGTGACAAGTTATACCATATAATAGCTCCATTTTTTTAATAAGCACTTACTAAAATCACCCCATTCCGATATTTCTCATTATATTAATAGCCTTCTTCTTAATCAGGCATTTATAGTGTTCTTCACAATAAGCCAAATATAGGGGGCTGTCAGACACAAAGTCAGCAAATTCTAAAGCTAAATCGCTAATGGCATTATAGATTGCTGCGGACAGTCTTCCCTTATTAATAATAAGATAATAGGAATTACCTTGATCATTCTTATAAAGTTTACTGGTAAATATTTTATCAAAGGTAATAGAGCAACAATATTGTTCTACATCCTTCAGTGATTTAAATTTATATATTTTTAATGCGGATTGACTTTTCACCTTTTCCTTAGTTTCTAATTTTTCCTGTGTTTTCTTAACTTTAGTATCTGTATTGCCGTATTCCTCCATAACATTTTCTACATCTTTCATTTGCTCAAATATATCCATAAAATTTTTACTACCGTTTTCGGAAAATGTAATTGCCAGACCATTTCTGGGAAGAGGCATAATTTGTATTGCTAACACTCCATTTTTTACCTGGTAACCAACTTCCTTTTCTGCTTGTTCCACAATGCTTTCAAGAAATTCACGTGATTTATCCTTATCATTAAAGAAATCCTCAATATTAAGACCATATTCTTTCATATCTTCTTCTGTAATGATACAGCGGATGGTATCTTTATCTACTCTACTAAATTTCATTATAATCTCTCTTTCTATAACCTAAGTTATACTGCTATTAATAATATTTATTATATATGCCATATTTATCCCATTTATATCTATCCTAGAATGTTTACCATTCGAAACCTGTTAACTGTAATTGTATTGCAATTAATAATAAAATGATATATACTAAGCTTTCTACTTATATGTATATCTATATTATATTGTACATTAAAAAGTTTAACAATAGTAATGTGTAAAACTTGTACCACTATTGTATTTTCTCATGAATGGGATGTCAAGAATATAATTCCACCCATGGATTTACTATATTATATGTCTACACTAGCATTAATACCTGTCAATATATTGATGTTATTTAATAAGTTTAAGTTTGCTTTTTAGCGACTTTTTATTTAAAAAATTATGTTTGTTGACAACGCTGGGTATGTATGCTATCGTTTTTTATGAAAAGAAATATGCCTAATTAATAAAACAATTTAACAGGAGGAAACATCTATGAAAAAGCCCAGAATCAGAGAAAAGCATCGCGCTTTTTTAGAACATATTAAACAAGAAAAAAGTACATTCTACATATATCTGATTCTAAGAGCATTAGTTATATTGGTTATGATTGCTCAATTCTTTAATAGAAACTATGAAAATGTATTTCTTTGTATTTTGACTTTATTACTTTTAATAATGCCTAGTGTTATTGAAATGAATTTTCGAATTGATTTGCCTAATACATTTGAAATTATTATAATGTTGTTTATTTTTGCGGCTGAGATTTTAGGTGAAATACAAAAGTATTATATCATATTTCCATTTTGGGATACAATGCTTCATACTTTAAATGGATTTTTAGCTGCGGCACTTGGATTTTCTCTAGTTGACATATTAAATCGAACTGAGCGAGTATCTTTTAAACTGTCTCCCTTCTTTATGGCAATGGTAGCCTTTTGTTTTTCCATGACAATAGGCGTTATGTGGGAATTCTTTGAATTTGGAATGGATACCTTCTTCCATTTTGATATGCAAAAAGATACTATTATCAATACAATTTCTACGGTAAAATTAGATCCGACGGGTGGTAATACTCCTGTAATAATCAATGATATATATAGTGTAGCCATCAACGGAAAGGAATTAAACCTTGGAGGTTACTTAGACATCGGACTTATTGATACTATGAAAGACCTATTCGTTAATTTTATTGGAGCTGTGGTATTTTCCGTTTTAGGATATTTCTATATAAAGAAACGTGGCAAAGGAACTGTAGCACGATTTTTTATTGTGAAGAAATCAAAGAAAAATAAACATGAATAAAGTGAATCCCTTTTATTGAACATGAATGTCATAGGATTCAATAAAAGGGGTATTTTTATCTGTTAGACTGACCTGATGCCAATAAATGCTCCTATATTCTTCCTATAAGTCTTAGGTTTTTGTTAGACTGACCTGATACCAATGAATGCTCTTATATTCTTCCTATAAGTCTTAGGTATTTTTATATGTTAGCCTTACCTAATGAGATTAAATTCTTTGCTGATGCACGTAATTCTTCAATGGAAGGATAATTTAGATTTTCATCTATTATAGAATCTGCCAGCAATAAAGCATGTAAATCTGCATTCAGTTCAGGAGTAGCCTTAACCATACTTTTCTTTGTTAGTTTTTTTGCCGCAGTTTCAAAATCAACAGCATTCTCTCCAGTAGTTTCTTCTTTCAATAAGATATAATACATTCTTAGATATTTTATATTTGTTTTAGGATAAAGTGCAGAAAGTATCTCTGAAACTTTTTCCCTGTGAGAATCTCCATAGGGAAATATTCTTTTTGAATAAGCCTCAAAGTCCCTTTGTTTTTCTTCTTTACTTCGCATATCAAACATTTTGCCAAAAATACCAGACATAATAACCTCGATTCTAGCGCTTTTGCGCCTTTCTTAAAGATTTATCCATAACTAATTTACATCTAGTGATAATTATAATACATTTCTGTTAATTGAACAACTAAGAATAAAAAAAGGAGCATTGCCCCTAACTAAATTAGTTATTAACAATTGCTCCCTTTTCATATTAGCCGTACTTTACATCTTTTTAACGATAGCCTCGCCAACTACTACTTCAGTTTCACCATTATTGGTTGTAACTGTAGTTTTAAGTGTCAGCATTTTTTTATCATCTCTTTTGCTTATTACTTCTACTTCTGCTACACAATGGTCACCTATGTAAACGGGATGTGTAAATTTTATTGATTGAGAAAGATATAATGTATTTTCACCAGGTAATTTCGTACCTATAGCAGCTGAAATTAAAGATGCTGTAAGCATACCATGTATGATTCTTTTCCCAAATAAACTGTTTTTGGCGAATTCCTCATCTAAATGAATGGGATTAAAATCTGCAGATACTTCTGCAAAGGTAAAAACATCCTCTGATGTAAATGTTTTGCTGACGGTGGCTTTGTCACCTACTTTAATATCTTCATAATTCATATCAACACCTACTATCCTTTCTTATATCAAAGCGAATATTCCCCACTTGCCTGATGGCAAGTTTCTGCCGTCAGGCAAGTTTTTGCCGGAGAGCAAGTTTTCCCCACAGACAAGTTCATCCGCTTATACTACTTGCTCATAACCTCATTGCTACTATGTGGCATTCAACAGAAATTCAAGTTTCTGCTGAAACAGGTAAGTCCTTACCAAGCTTACAGAAGCGGAGGATTTTCCTGATGAGGTTAAGTTTCTTTCACATCCTGGTTCAATTTCTACCAGTTATCTTTTGCTATCATCTCAGCCTTAATCTTTTCAGTTAAAATAGGAACAATTTTGTTCAAATCACCAACAACACCATAATCAGCCACATCAAAAATTGGTGCGTAAGGATCTTTATTAATTGCAATAATAACATCAGATTCTTCCATACCTGCCAAATGCTGAATAGCACCAGATATGCCAATAGCAAAATATACATGTGGGCGAACTGTCTTACCAGTCTGACCTACTTGTACCTCCTTATCCTGCCAGCCAGCATCTACAGAAGCTCTGGATGAACTGATGGTACCACCAATTGTATTCGCTAATTCCTCTAATAAAGCAAAGTTTTCTTTACTTCCCACTCCACGTCCACCGGAAACAAGAATATTAGCTTCCTGAATATCAATCTTAGTAGATGGTTTCTTAATAACTTCAAGAACTTCAACATATTTATGATTTTTCTCAAATCCAGGATTAAATTCCTCTAAATTTGCTTTAGCTCCTTCTATTTTCTTGAGTTTTTGCATAACTCCCGGGCGAACCGTTGCCATTTGAGGACGGAAATTAGGGCAAAGAATGGTTGCCATAATGTTTCCACCAAAGGCTGGTCTTGTCATTCTTAAATACTTTGTCTCCGAATCAATTTCCAATTTGGTACAATCTGCTGTTAATCCGGTATGTACTCTAGCTGAAACCCTTGGTGCCAAATCACGTCCAATTGCAGTTGCACCATATAATACAATTTCAGGATTATATTTTTCAATAACAGAATACATTCCATGGGTATAAGCTTCTGTAGTATAAATTTCAAGGGCAGGATCGTCTACAAGAATTACTTTATCAGCACCGTAAGCTGCTAATTCATCAGCTAATGGTTTTACTTTATAGCCTAGTAATACTGCTGTAACTTCTGTACCTAAATCTGCCGCAAGTTCTTTTCCCTTACCAATTAACTCAAAAGATACATTAGTTATTCTATTATCAACTTGTTGAACAAAGATAAAAATACCTTTATTGTTTTCAAAACCCATTTATGCTCACCACTTTCTAAATATTTTATATAGTCTTTCGTTTTTATTTTATGAAATACCCCTTACATACCCTAAAACCCCTGCTTATGCTCCGCTAAGAAACAGAGGATTTTACTTTAAGGTTAAAATATAAATTTTTCTTTTAACTTGTCTATTATAAATGTAGCTGATTCTTCCGAATCAAAAGATACAACCTGTCCACTTGCCTTTACACTCTTAGGGAAGGACTGAGCAACTTTAGTAGGTGAACCTTTTAAACCGATATTACTGTCATCGATAGTGATATCATTGCGGCCCCATACGGTGATTTTCTTTTCTCTATATGCATCAAAGATTCCGCCAGGAGTCATATATCGAGGTTCATTCAGTTCTGCAAGTGCGGTGATTAAACATGGCATCTTGGCTTTAATAATATGGTATCTATCTTCATATTGTCTTTTTACGATTACATATTCCCCTTCCACTTTAATGTCTTCAGCATAACTTATATTAGCAATATCAAGATGTTCCGCAATCTGTGGACCAACTTGAGCGGTATCTCCATCAATTGCCTGACGTCCTGTTATTACTAAATCATATTCCAGGTTTTTAATAGCTGCTGCAAGAGTTGAGGAGGTGGCCCAGGTATCCGCTCCACCAAAAGCTCTGTCTGTTACTAAATATCCCTTATCTGCTCCCATGGCAAATGCTTCACGAATAACTGCTTCTGCTTGGGGAGGTCCCATGGATATTACAGTTACTTCAGCTCCTAATTCATCTTTTAATCTTAAAGCCGCTTCTAAACCCGCTTTATCATCTGGATTTATAATGCTTGGTACACCATCTCTGATTAAAGTACCGGTGACCGGATCAAGTTTAACTTCATTTGTATCTGGAACTTGCTTTATACAAACTATGATTTTCAATAGTATCACTCCTTTTTTTGTTAGTTAAAATTATAACAAACCTCCCGAAATAACCATACGTTGTACTTCAGAAGTACCCTCGTATATTTCAGTAATCTTTGCATCACGCATCATACGTTCTACATCATATTCTCTTGTATATCCATATCCACCATGAAGCTGTACAGCCAGGTTAGTTACTTCACTTGCCACCTCTGCAGCATATAATTTTGCCATTGCTGCATCCATGGAATATTTCTTTTGAGTTTCCTTGGCAATTGCTGCTTTATATACTAATAATCTGGCTGCTTCCACCTTAGTTGCCATATTGGCAATTTGGAATTGTGTATTCTGGAACTTAGAAAGAGACTTGCCAAATTGCTTTCTTTCTTTTACATAAGCTATGGTAGTTTCTAATGCACCTGCTGCAAGTCCAAGTGCCTGGGCAGCGATACCAATTCTTCCACCATCAAGAGTTTGCATTGCATAACCAAAACCTTTTCCTTCCTGACCTAATAGATTTTCTTTTGGAATTCTGCATTCAGTGAAAATTAATTCATATGTAGCTGAGCCACGAATACCCATCTTCTTTTCCTTGGTACCAAAGGTAAAGCCAGGAGTACCTTTTTCTACAATAAATGCTGAGATTCCTTTTGTACCTTTTGACTTGTCTGTCATTGCAAAAATAATATAGATATCAGCTTCTTTACCATTGGTGATAAATATTTTACTTCCATTTAGAATATATTCATCACCATCTAAAACCGCCTTGGTTTGCTGTCCGGATGCATCCGTACCCGCATTAGGCTCCGTTAAACCAAAAGCACCTAATTTCTTACCAGTCACCAATGGTCTTAAATACTTTTCTTTTTGCTCTGGCGTACCAAAGTTCTTAATTGGGTCACAGCATAAAGATGTATGTGCTGATACAATAACTCCAGTTGTACCGCATACCTTTGATAACTCTTCAATACATAGAACATAAGTCAGAGTATCGCAGCCTTGTCCACCATATTCCTTAGGAATAGGGATTCCCAGAAACCCAAGTTTCTGCATCTTTTCAACAGTTCCTCTTGGAAAAACTTCAATTTCATCAACCTCTCTTGCAAGGGGTTTTACTTGCTGTTGGGCAAAGTCTCTAAATAGAGTCCTTGCCATTTCATGTTCTTTACTTAACGTAAAATCCATGTTATTCCTCCTCTCATACCTTATAGGCATTACTTTAATTATTTGTATGTGAATATAAATTTGGAACCGTAATGTGTACTCGAAATTATGGGATAATTCGAGTTTTCAAAGTCATATTTTATATATTATTGTATTAACTGTTCGGAAATATATGAAACATGATTCATCTTTCATGTTTTTACTATAATATATGATACTCAATATGTCAATATGTATATTTTAATTAATTTTATAAATAATTTTTAGTTACTATTTAACCTCATTAGGAAAGTTCTCCCCTTTAATCCGATTTAATTCTATAATTCATTACAGTTCTAATATTAAATATGATTTTATCAATTTAAAGGATTTGTCTTTTTACTATTTTTATAGTACTATTGCAGTGATACATGATTAATATTAGGAGGCGATTCCATGAATAATTTATCTATGCTAATCAAGCCAGCTTCATCCCTTTGCAATATGCAATGCAAATACTGTTTTTATAGTGATGTATCAGAACATAGAGAAATAAAATCCAATGGTATTATGAGTAAAGAAACCACTGATTTTCTTATAGATAGAACCTTGAAATATGTCACAAAACCAAGCCTTATCAATTTTGCCTTTCAAGGTGGAGAACCAACTGTGGCAGGATATGATTATTTTGAGTATTTTACCAGACGAGTGGAAGAAATAAATAAAGGCGGGAACAAAATTCAGTATTCCATACAAACAAATGGTCAGCTAATCGATGAAAAATTCTGCAAATTATTTCAGCAATATAATTTTCTGGTTGGTATCTCACAAGACGGACCAAAAGAATTCCATGATGTAAACCGCATTGGTGCCAATGGACAAGGAACCTTTGATCAAACCAATCATGCCATTAAACTCCTGGAACAATTTCATGTGGAATACAATATATTATCAGTTATTACAAGACAAATGGCTAAGAAACCACAAACACTATTCCGTTATTATGAAAAGAGAAAGTTTAAATATGTTCAGTTAATACCATGTTTAAAATCTCTTGATTTTTCTCCAAATAATTCTTTAAACAAGTACGACTTGACTCCACATGAATATGCTTCATTTTTAATATATTTCTTTCAACTATGGTATACCGCATTAAAGAATAATCAATATATCAGTATCCGGCAGTTTGATAATTTGGTATATATGTTAAAAGGTATTCCTGCGGAGCAATGTGGAATGATGGGGCATTGCAGTATACAATGGGTTACAGAAGCAGATGGAAGTGTTTATCCCTGTGACTTTTACGTTTTAGATGCTTTTAAACTTGGTAATCTAAAAGAGGATTCTTTTGAAGCTATGATTCAATCTTCTGCTGCCAGGGAGTTTCTTCAATTTGAAACGCCTAAGAATCCACTTTGTAAAACCTGTAAGGTATATCCTATATGCGGAGGGGGTTGTAAACGATATCGCTCCTTTTATACAGAAGAAGAAAATTATTGTCCATATCAAGATTTCTTATACCACGTATATCCGAAGCTGGAAGAAATTGCTCGATTAGTAAACTAGGACCTTTGACCTACTTTCCATTAATTAAATATAGATAATATGAATAATTTCATTTACAATAAATAGAGAAACCATTGATAAGCCTATTGATTGGTTTATCTGTTTATTGGTTTATCTATCTATTAACCAGCCATATATTGGCTTGCCTTTATATTGGCTTGCCTACTTATTGGGAGGTATATAAATGAAAAAAAGGTATTTGATTATCCTATCTATATTATTCGTGGTTATTACAGCTGGGTTAATAGGATATCACTTTATGGATAAAAAGCAGCAAGATATGTCCTACCCCTTATTTTTAGAAACAGTTAAAAAGAAGGAAGTAGAAAAGGTAACATTTACTGACAATGTAAATACATTCAAAGTAAAATTAAATACAAATGACAATACAGAATACATTGTACCAAATCCTAAAACAGCAGATTTTACTGAGTACTTGCTATTAAACGGAATCGAAATCAGTTATGGTATAAATGGTTTTACCACATTCATTCAAATTACTTTTACTTTTCTTGTTATTGGAAGCGTCATTTGGTTAAGTCGAAGAGGAAATGCATCCTCAAGCTTAGTCAAAGATGCCAATAAGAAGAAACAAAATAGCTCAACTGTTACCCTCAACCAGGTTGCAGGTAATACAGAAGCTAAATTAATGGTTGAGGATGTCATTGGATTTATTAAGAACCCGGAAAAATATACTACTGTTGGAGCTAAGATGCCAAAAGGTCTCTTATTCTATGGACCGCCAGGAACAGGTAAAACCTTAATGGCCAAAGCAATTGCCGGAGAAGCAAATGTTCCTTTCTATGCCATGAGTGGTTCTGATTTCGTCCAAATGTATGTTGGTGTAGGTGCCAGCCGTATTCGTAATCTATTTAAAAAGGCAAAGAAAAGTGAAAAAGCCGTAATTTTTATTGATGAAATTGATGCTATTGGTAAAAAGAGAGCCAGAAGTCTTTCTGCCAGCAACGATGAACGGGATCAAACTTTAAATGCACTTTTAACAGAAATGTCCGGATTTAATGAAAATTCCGGGATTATCGTTATCGGTGCCACAAACAGGCTGGATACCTTAGATGAAGCTTTATTAAGACCTGGCAGATTTGATCGGCAAATTGAAATAGGTTTACCGGATATCAATGCCAGAAAGAAAATCTTATCTTTATATGCAAAATCAAAACCTCTGGCAGATGATGTAGATTTAGATGCACTTGCAAAATCCACAGTTTATTTTAGTGGTGCTATGCTTGAACATCTATTAAACGAATCAGCCATCCAGGCAGCCAATGAAGGAAAATCAGTTATTGGGAAAAGTCATATTGATACTGCTTTCTATACGGTTATTGCAGGTTCCCCTAAAATTGATCGAAGTTTTATTTCAGATCAAGATCGTAAGATTACAGCTTATCATGAAGCTGGTCACGCATTAGTTACTACCCTTCTACTACCCGAGCATTTTCTTTCTAAAGTAACCATTATTCCATCGGTAAAAGGAGCGGGAGGTTTTAATTTAAGCATTCCAAAAGATACTCTTTTCCAGACAAAGAGACAGATTGAAGCAAATATTAAAGTACTTCTTGCAGGAAGAATTGCAGAAGAACTTATATTCGGAGAAAATGAAATTACTACCGGTGCAAGCAATGATATTCAAAAAGCTTCTTCCTTAATCCTTAACTATATGAATAAATATGGTATGGATTCTGATATGGGTCTTTTTAGTATGGAAGTTCTTGAAGATAGTCATGATTTGAATCTGGTTAATAAATGCAGAACGCAAATGAATGCATTTTATAATGAGACAAAAATATTAATGGAAGAAAACCTCGGATTGCTAAAAAAGATTGCTGAAGAATTACTTGAGAAAGAATCTTTAGATCAGGAAGATATGAATCGCATCTGTGCTTAAATATTATTTGGGACTGTTTGGAATTGTTTACTGTACTGCTATAATTTACATGTTGAAGTCTATCAATAAATTCATTATAATAAACTTATGAAATAAATGACCTGGGGTGTTCGATTCCCTACTATTTTGAACCTACACTTGTAACACGGGATTCCTATATTCCTGATTAGATGTCAGGCCGCCATTATGCAGCGGAAGACAGAAAATCAGGTGCGGTCACCCACCTAGCTTATGCTAGGATTCAAAATCGTAGGTCCGGCATTTTGGGAAATTTATTAATTTATTAATTATAAAATTATAAAAGTAATTATTATGTAAACTACTTTAATTATAAATTCTATCTGTACTATAGATTTCATATTTGAATCTTAACTACAGTTAGAATTTTTTTAGTTACTTTTTAGTTACTTTTTTTAGTTACTTTTATTTTTTAGTTACTTTTATTTTTTAGTTACTTTTATTTTTAGTTACTTTTATTTTTAGTTACCTCTATTATTTAGTTACTTCTGTTATTTAGTTACTTCTGTTATTTTGTTACTTCTGTTATTTTGTTACTTCTGTTATTTTGTTATTTCTATTATTTTGTTACTTCTATTATTTGGTTACTTCTATTGTATATTTCTCACTTGAATTACTTACAATCTAGATGCTATAATGTGACTTATGGTTTTATCAATGACAAGTGAGGAATTACAAATGTTTAATCAAAAACAATTTACATATGGATTTCGTAAAGGGTTACCTATTGCCTTTGGCTATATACCGGTATCTTTCACTTTCGGCCTTATGGCTACCAGAGGAGGGTTACCTGTATGGCTGACTATCTTTATTTCCCTTTCTAATTTAACTTCTGCCGGACAATTTGCCGGAACTGAGTTAATCCTTACCGGAGCTGGACTCTTTGAGATTACTCTTACTACATTTATCATAAATATTAGATATATGCTTATGTCCTTTTCCCTGTCTCAAAAAATTGAATCAAAGATTAATATAAAACAAAGGTTGATATTTGGATTTGGAATAACGGATGAAACCTTCACCATGGCCTCCTTAAAACAAGGCAAGCTATCCTATGCATTTATGTTAGGATTGATTACAGGTCCCATTGCAGGATGGACTTTAGGAACAGCAATGGGTGCACTTGTATCAGAAGCATTGCCTTTATCTATAAGTAATGCTATGGGAATAGCCCTATATGCCATGTTCATTGCTATAATAGTACCACCATCCAAAAAATCCAAACCTATATTATTCATTGTTCTGCTATCCGTTTTAATCACTATATTATTGAAATACATACCTGTTTTTTCTTTTATATCCGGAGGATTTCGGATTATAATTGCTACAATCCTCAGTGCATGTGCTGGGGCGATTTTCTTCCCTGATAAAGAAGAAACAATAAATAATAGTGAGGAGGCAACAGCATGTTAAAGCCTTTTATTGCCGTTCTGTTAATGGCTCTTGTTACCTATCTTCCAAGAGTACTCCCATTGGTTTTATTTCGCAAGGAAATAAAATCAACTTTTATAAAATCCTTTTTAAAATATGTTCCCTATGCAGTATTAGGTGCACTTACCTTTCCGGATATTTTTGATTCCACCGGTGATTACATAACAGCCATTGTTGGAACTATTGTAGCTTTATTCTTAGCATTTAGAGAAAAAAGTTTAGTTATTGTAGCTGTTGGTGCTATTATTGCTGTTTATGTAACAGGACTGATTATTTAAGATATTTTTATAAATGGTTAGGGCAACATTACATAATAAAAAGCTGTCATTCTGAGCCGCAGGCGAAGAATTTGATTTAAATAAAAAGTTAGCTTATTAAGTAGGACGCTTTGCCTAGAGGGTGTTGAGAACTCAGAAAGTGTTGTCTGGGTCTTCATAATGACTCAATTTACGTGTTGCTAGGATAATACAGTATATATTAGTAATTTTGCTACCTTTCCCTCGTGCGGCATGTCCTTGGTAGAGCCTCAAAGCATGTGACCCACATCGCAGAGGGCGATGCGTGTCACTGAGTCTCTAGTCGGACATAAACAGCCTTCTCGGTCGGATGACGCAAAATTACTAATATATACTGTGTTATCCTAATATACTTTATTGTGAGTCATTACGAAGACCCAGACAACACTTTCTGAGTTCAATTTACGTTATGAGGCAAAGCTGTTTACATTAGTAAGCTAATTATTCATATTTAAAGATAGGCTATATTATACAAAGAAGCTATTTCAAATAAACCATCTGTATTAGAATTTATCAAATATATTGAATTCATATAAAATAGTTTCTATTAATATACTTTTTTCAATATATTCAAGCATAGCGCATGGTCATTATTCTATATAAATATAAGATGCTTTTTTTTACACAACCCTAGTGTACAGCGTTCTACTGCAATCACTTTTTACTTAATTTTTTTAAAAATCTGCTTCCTAGAGGTTCCAATTAGAATATATAGCGTGAATATTTTAGATGCAGTTAGAGCAAAATATCCAGACTGTATCTATTTTTATTTATCAACGTCAATTAAAGCAATTGTCTATTAACTAGTAAAACATTATCTTATTTCAATACACAGCTTTGCCCTCATAAACTTAAATTGACCTTAGAGAGTAGACATGGGATATATTTCTAGTGACTTTGAGAAATTCGTTATGGTTCTTATACGATAGGAATCGCGCCAATATTTAAAAATTGTGTGTTTGACGAGGCGAAGCCGAGGAGTTCGCAATTTTTAAATATGTTTTAAGCGATTACTATCGTATTAGAACCATCGAATTTTTCAAGGTCACAAGAAAGAAATATATCCCATGTCTACTCTCTAAGGTCTGTATAACCTATATTAGGCAAAGCGTACGTACGTTATAGTTAATACAATAACTTTTTATTTATCATAAAATGACTTGGCATTTTGTAAAACTATATTAAGATGGTTAATAACAGCCTCTTTTGCCCTTTTTTTATCTCTTTTAACCAAAGCTGCCACAATTGCTAAATGCTCCCTATATATCTCTTCTCTTCTGCTTTCTTTCTTCGTTGTTTGTGAAGTTAATTCATCAATTACATCATAATAGGTATTAATAAAATTAACAAACATAACATTATGAGATAGTTCCGCAAGTCTATAATGAAAATAATAATCAATGGAACGGGGTCCTGCCTTCTCCTCTGTTACAGATAATAAATCATACAATTCGGCAATTTCTTCATCACTAGCAGTATCTATAATTTTTTCCACTACTTTTTGTTCAATGCATTCACGCATTTCAATTAAATCTTCATAAGTAGCTTCTTTTAAGGTAATCCCCTTAGAATTGTTCAAGAGATTCATAACTTCAGGATTAACAAAGGTCCCATCTTTGGGTTTTCGATAAATGAAATTTCTGGCTTGCAATATTATGAGGGCTTCTCTTAATATCCCCCTGCTGACAGAGAATTCTTCTGCCAGCTCTATCTCATTTGGCAGTTTTTCTCCGGGCTTTAGGGTACCGTCCTTTATTTTATCCATAATTGCTTTCACAATCTTATCGGATAATTTTTCATTGGTAATAGGGGAAAATCTCATAAACTCCGCTCCTTGTGCAAAATTGTTTCTACCTGATTCATACATTAATATTCTTCAACAGCAAAATCACCAAATAATGTTCTTCCCATTTCTAAGGAACCACAGCCATACATTCCATAAACAAAATCATTATCTGATATTTCTAAAACCTTTTTTCTATCCACATATAGTGTAATGTTACTATCTACTGCCTCCAAAGTCAACTCATAAGTTGTTCCCAAAGACCATAAATAGCTAATTTCCGCTACTTTTTCATATCCAAAGTCATTTTTATAAATTGCTATTTTATTCTCCTTATCAAATCCGGCTATGTAACCTCGCATAGCTCCCTGGGCCCTAATCATCAGCATATGACTTTCCCCGTGAACAGGAGTTACAAAAGTCGTTATTTTATAATTTTTACTATAATAATTTCCTGCATATGCAAAGGCTGGCTCACATCTCATAAGGCTTAGTTGTTTTCCTTCTTTTGCCCATGCACCATGATCTATGGAAAAAGGAGTAATGGTACTAAACTCTTTCCGTTGCTTCTCAATGGCTATGGAATATTTACTTTTACCGGAAATTATAAACTGATCCAAATATATAAACCCTAAATTCTTTGCTTTTGCAATAGAATATCCTTCTATCACGATACCAACCTCATCAATCAAATCTCCATTGGTATCAGGAATTGTAAAGTTCACATCTATCCATTGATCCTCCACTAGTTTTATATATCCTTGCAAATGTTCCTTTTTATCACTCATGGTCCTAATATAAGGCGCAATTCCAACTGTCTCCCATCCATTCCATTGCTCTAAAAAGAGCTTCATAGAAACCTTCTGTCCGGAGTAAACGGTAGGAGTAAGTACCGGCATATAACGTTCGTCGGAGAATTCATCTCTTCTATAAAATGGTTTATAGTATAACTTGCATTGATTTCCACGTGTCATTCTATCCACCAATATTTTTAAAGAACCCTTTCCTTCATAAGCTCTCTCAGTGGTATGGCTTGCGGTGCAGAAAAATGGATCTGATAAACGCAGATTATGAGTAGAGCCAGGAAGTTCAAAATCAAAATACACTTCTCCCGGTTTATTGGAATTTACTATTACAGAAGGTGGTTCCTCACCTGCCAATTGATAACCCAGTAAAGCTATTTCCTTTGCATAGGTTGGTACATCTAATATATTTAAATAACCGGATATTCCGGATAAAATTATTCCATCATTAATAGGTTCTCTATAGTGTTTTGGTAAAGCCTCTATACCGCACATTACACCAAGTACCGTTCCTACATTACCGGCATTACAATCCGTATCCCAGCCGCACATAGTTGCAATCTCTATGGTTCTTGCAAAATCACCATTACCATAAATCATTGCTAAAGCACAGACACCTGCATTGGGTATTATGTGACATACTCCGCCGTATTTATCATAACCCCAGTCACGAACCAGCATATCATAGCAATCACGCCAATTTTCATGTCCTTTATGAAATTCAAGAACAGCACGTACTACCTTCGCATAGGTGGAGTCTTCCGGTATTTCGAATAGTCCTGTTTGGATGATTTTCCCTATATCATTACATGCAAAAGCCTTTGCTATACAAGCACAAAAGAACCTTGCACCATATAATCCTTCTCCATCATGGGAAACACTTGCCGCTGTCTCTCCAAAGTCCGCTGCCTTAGTTGGATTACAAGGATTTACAAGCCCCCATGTATCTATAAAGATTTGTCCCCCAATTTGTTCTGCCAATGTTTTCCCATTCTGCAATATGGAACCTGATTGAGGGGCAGGTATTCCATGCTTTAAATTCAAATATGCAGTATGTTCCGTACTAATTCCATATCCACCCCACCAAAACATACCTACACCTTCTCTTGTATAATTTAACCAGGCTCTGGCTACATCTTGGGGCTTTAATATGCCATTTTTTGCATCATCATATAAAGCACGTAAAAAATAAACCGGTCCATTTACATCATCATCAGCACCAAAATTCTTATATTCTTTTATATAACCAGTTACTTCACCATAGGTATTTCTTATTCTTTCATAAGTCCATAACGTTGGTTCAACAGGAGCACCTAATCGTATTCCTACGTTCATGCCTAAAAAACCTGCATAGATTTTTTCTAAATATTGTTCCGGTATCATATATACCTCCTCGTTCTACTGTCATCATTGAGATTAGTTGCTTTCAAAATTTAAATGTGAAGAATCTCATAGGATAAAGATTTTTTAGCTTCTCAATATAGAGATTATTCTAATACTAATTTTCATTTAGAAACCTCCGAAAAAACTTCGGAAAATGCTTTTGTACAGGCATTTTCCGGAGTTTCTTCGGCTAAGGGTTCTGACTGGCAGTTAGTATTACTGACATACAAAATATTATAATAGTTTTGAACTATCTATTGATAAATTTTAATAGTTTCTTCTTATCTTATTAATTCTGCAAGTCTCTCTGCCTTCTCAAATATATCGATTCCTTTTGTAAAACTCAGACAGGTTCCGGAAGGATATCTGGTTTTTTGCAGCCAAGACTGGGGAATATTCTTTGCTCCGTATTTGGCACCAAGGATGGCTCCTGCCACAGCACCAATGGTATCTGCATCTCTACCAAAATTTCCGGCAAGAATCAACCCGGATTTAAAGGTGCTATGCTCTAACATTAATGAGCCAAATACTTCCGACAATGCCTCAGCTACTGTTGAGCGATGAGTTGAAAATAATTCATAATGAAGAGGCATCCAGGCATCTGCTATATCCCAGTTTGCATCTTTTACAATCTGATATCCACGTAATAAATTATGACGGAACCAGGAATCTTTAGGAGCTACTTCTAATACTCCGTCAAATATTTCCTCCATGGTGGCATCCACCATAGCCAGACTGACAGCTACCGCTACTGCCTGTGCTCCCCATATACCATCCCGGTAATGACTGATAGAGGCATCTATCTCAGCAAGTTCTGCTGCCCTTTTGGGATTTCCTGCACATACTATACCAATTGGTCCACTTCTCATAGCTGCACCATCACTCATATAGTATGCATTGTACATTCCGGTTTCCGGTGGACGAAGACCTTTGCGTAAATTATTACATGCCTCTACTTCGCTTACTCCTCCCCGTTTTAATTCATCTTCCGTAGCAACATGTTTTAACCACATGTTCACCACATCCTCAGAAGTAAATTCTCCATTGGTAAGAATCAGGGTTTCAGTTGTTAAAAGTGCGAATTCCGTATCATCGGTACTCCAGGTAGCGCCTCTGTTAAAATCTGTAGTAATACCAAAATCTCTCTGGTTATCCTGCCCTCTTGCTGCATCACCAAAGGAATCCCCAATAGCCAGTCCGCATAAGGAGCCTTTTGCTTTATCCAATGCAGTTTCTTTGTTATGTATGAGATAATCTCTTGTTAGCATAATCTATCCTTTCTAAGCTATTTTAAAACTTCATTTGCATATTCTGTAATCTCATTTCCTCCAAGTGCATACCATTCTTTTACATAATTATCAAATTCATCTATAGAACGTGTCCCATTAATAACATTCGCAGCAAACTCAGAATATAATGCATTTTGTGCATCCCAATTGGTTACATATTCATCTGGTATGACGAAACTGTTATCAAAAGAAGAATATTGAACTACCATATCTAAAGCCTTTTCTGCTGCTTCACTATAATATGGTGTTTCCGGTGCAAACTTAACATCAAATTTATAAATGGATTCATGGAAACGAGGCCACCACTCACTAATCTTATCTGTTAATTTGTATTGCTCACCCTCTTTTATATAATGCTCTCCTTCATATCCAAGCTTATCCAAAATCTGTCCTTCCGGGCTTGCCATATATTCCAGTATTGCAAATGCAACGTCTTTATTCTCTGAATATGCGTTAATAGCCCAACCACGTGATTCTTTGCTTATATCACTTGGAGTGTAACCTTGTGCTACTCCTTTTGCAGGAGGAAGAACTGCAAGTTTGGCACTTTCTCCATTTTGACCTACCATCTTATTATTATATACATTAACTACACTACCTTGTGTACCTGCCACTACGCCCACTTCACCATTGTAGAAAGCACTTTCTTTGGTATCCCATTTCTTTGAAATCCATTCATTATCTAACAGACCTTCTTTATAAAGTTCTGCATAGAAAGCCAATTTATCCTTTGTTGCTCTGGAAACATTACAATAAACATAAGAATCTCCTTCCATTACCCAGCTTTGGGTTACACCAAAAGCTAAATTAAATACAGTATCCAATTCTGTAATGTCACCGGGAACGGTATATGCTGCTAAAAGGTTGTGTTGTTCTACTAACTCTTTAAAAAATGCCTTGTAATTTTCAGGAGTAGGATTTTCTAACAATGCCTTACCCGTCTTAGAACCATCCAACCAGTCTTGTCTCACAACAGGCACTTTAATTCTGTCCGGTGCCAACCATAAAAGGTAAGGATAATTCTCAAGCCTTGCTTTATTGTATGGTTGAATCATAGATTTTACATAGGTAGATTCTTCAATATAAGGTCTTAAATCTTCTAATATTCCTTGCGTAATTGCAAATTGATAATCTCCGCCTTGGAAGTACATTAAGTCCGGAATCTCTCCACTTTGGATTAATAAACCTAAACTTTCCGAATAAGTACCCTCTGATATAGGTGCAAGTTCAATTTTTACTTCTCTGCCAAGCTGCTTTGATACACCTTCACTGACTTTCTCCAGGAACTTTACGGATGCTTCATCATCTGCAGACATATCTTTTATTACTGTTTTAATGATAATAGGTGATGTATCCTCTTTTTTCTCACCTTGTTCCGTATCTGTAGTTTCTGTTTGTTTACTGATATTAGCTGAATCCTTCTCCTCTTTTTTTGAGCTGCAACCGGTAAAAAGAACCATTGCCATACATAGGGCTAATACAACTTGAATTATTTTTTTCATAACATACCTCCATTTTCATTATATTAGTTTGTTTTGTACTACTGCTTATACTAATCCCCTCTGGTACACTTCCCGACATGATGTCGCAAAGAGACATCTCACATAACGGATGAAGAAGTTTGCCATGAGAATTCCAATGGATTCTCATGATGGAGTTCTTCCGAATGGAAGACATAGTCTTCCATTTGAGAAGTTTTAGAATTTCTTAGGCGGCGTCTTTTGACGCCTTAGAAATTCTCTTCACACTTGTGCCAAATTCATAATACTATAGTAAATCTACTCTTTCACACCTCCTGTCAATACACCGCTGGTATAATATTTTAAGATAATTGGATATAATAATAAAATCGGTATTACTGCCACTACTATAGTAGCCGCTTTTAATGAGCCATTATCTAATTGGGCAATATGATTATTGGCTAGTATGTTGGCAGCACCGACAATTACTTGCGAATCAGAGTTTACCACAAATTGCCTTAATAGCACCTGTAGTACGGTATTGTTCTTACTGGTCAGGAATATGCTGGACTTAAAGAACTCATTCCAATGGTATACAGCATAAAACATACCAATAGTTAACAGAGGAACCCTACATAAAGGAATAATTATCTTAAACAGTATTTTTACATGTCCAGCCCCATCCATACTGGCCGCTTCTACTAAAGAAATAGGTACCTCCTCCATAAATCTCATAAGTATAATTAAGTAGTACACATTCACACTTTTGTACAACATCATGGCTAATAAATTATCCAGTAAATGAATGTCTTTCATTAAAAGGTATTCCTGAACAAGTCCCGGTTCGAATATCATCATAATTATAAAAAAATACATAAAAATTTTCTTGCCTACTAAATTAGGACGTGTCAGAACATAAGCTGCGCTTGCGGTAAGAATAATATTAATGGTCACTCCACCAATAGTAATAATCAAAGAGTTAATAATACTTCGAAGGACTACAGGATTATTCATAATTACCTGATAGTTTACCAAGGAGAATCCCTTTGGCAATATATTATAGCCTTTTAACTTGGAAACCATATCAGGATGAGACACTGACTTAGCCAATATATTTAATAAAGGAACAATCATAACCAGCCCAATCAGTATCATGATAATAGTACATATTATTTTACCTATAGATATTTTCTTTAATTTTTTCATTCTGCCCCTCCTCTCACCATGCACCTTTACCTGTCAACTTCTTGGAGAGTAAATGAGTGGAAACAATTAAAATAGTTCCTACCACACCTTTAAACAGATTGGCTGCAGTTGCAAAGGAATATTGAGAATTCTGTAAACCAATACGATAAACATAAGTATCAATAATATCTATCTTAGAATTCACTGCAATATTAGTAAAATTAAGTACCTGATCAATTCCGGCATTCATAAAGAATCCGATATTAAGGATTAATACTGTAATCATAGTAGGCAATAGGGCAGGTATAATAATGTATTTTATAATCTGTAACCGTCCTGCTCCGTCAATTTTTGCAGCTTCATATAGAGTGGTATCAATCCCCATAATAGCCGAGAAAAACACGATAGAATCCCATCCAATAGAGCGCCATGACTCAGAGGCTAATAATATCCACCGAATGGCACCTTTGCTGGTAAGCAAGTTCACACTGTCAAATCCTAATGCATTTAGTATCATATTAAATACGCCAGTGGAAGGAGATAAGAATTCAAACCAGATTCCGGCAATAACTACCCAAGATAGAAAATGGGGCAGATAGGATATGACTTGAATGGTTTTTCGAAAAGGACCTGGCTTAAATTCATTTAACATAAGGGCAAATATAATCGGCAATGGAAAAAATAAAAATATCTTCATTGCACTAATGATAAGAGTATTCTCCAATATTTTTATAAAATTAGGTGTGGAAAATAATTTTTGAAAGTTCTTGAAGCCTATAAATATACTATCTCCCATAATCCGATAATCGTAAAATGCTAATTTCATTCCGATAATGGGTATCACATGAAAAACAGCAAAGTAAATTAAGGTGGGTAATAGTATTAAATACAAGGTTCTGTCACGCTTTATTTTCTTTAATGTAGTACTTCTTATTGTCTTACCCTGTCCATTGACCAATTCTCTCACTCCTTTCTTAAATCTCTACCATTAATTCACCTAATGGTGCGTGTTGCTGGGCACCATAAACATCTGTATCAAAGCTGGTTCCTGAAGATATCTTCCTGGCAAATGTTACCTTAAAGCCTAGTGCAGGGTCATAAAAAACAATATGTAAAATCATTTCCTCCGAGATATGATACAGCCTTGAGATTAATTTTTTATTTATGATTCCACTATTCTTTATCTTGTAGTAAATATCCGGGTTATCAAATAGTACATCTAATGTAATTGCAAAAGGTCCACTGTTTTTGGACCGGATTACTTTTGCCAAATCATATAATTTATATTGCGCCATCATAACCTTCCTTTCCGTATATATTTCAAGTTTGATTTGGGTGTTTTAGACTCTCTGTGATTTATGGACTAATGCATCAATTAAGTACTCCATATTTATTTTGCGCGGGTTTTAGACTTCTATGATTTATGGACTTCAATCCGATTTATTATCGAATCACTTTTGGTTTCTTCTTCCACTAGAGTGTTAAATATTCTATAGGAAACATCTCATAACCATCTTTTACTTCCATAAGATGATATACAGAGAATTCATAAACTGGTCCAAAAGGTATATCACTTGGAGAGAACGGAAAGGCAAGGTTACCGGCAGTTGATTTTCGTCCATGGTATCCATAATGCAGTAAGGTGGAACGAAGAGTACCGCATACCGTATTGGCAAGTTCTTGAGTTTTTGCCAGCACTTCAAAAACAATTCCTACTTCGTGGGGTAAGTCCTTGGAAGATTCAAGTTCCCCAATAACTGCATTCAATCCATAGTTCATAAAATGAATTTGATAATCCTTAGGGGAAATGTCTGAATAGTAATTTTCAACCTGCTCTTTAGCAAGCTGTTCTATCTCTTCCAATTTCGATATCATAATAGCATCCCTTACACCAGCTACTACAAAAGTTCTATAACCCACTTTAATAGCCCCTTCTAACTTAACCGTATATGGATTTGTCTTTTCTATTTTACTTCCTGTTACATGCACACTCTTTTCATCCAGCTGGGTAAATTGACAATCCTCTAAATTCAGGACATAACCGGGGCCATGTAGAAGATAGGGATGATCCTTTTCATAAAAAGTGTGAGCTGCAACTGATAAGGGAGTACATACTCTATTATGGGATAAAGGTGTTATGGTAAATCCTTCTTGTGTAATAATTCCAAGCATACAGTCCTTAGTAGTTCCGGGAACTGCACATAATGCTGCACATTCTAATATTTTTCCTGCATGATATCCATAGGAAAGTGGGAAACCATAATATGCCGCTACTGCTGCAAAAGGGGAGGGATCATAGGCTCTGCCGCAGATAATTAAATCAGCTCCTTCTTCCAGTGCCTTGACTATTGGTTCATGCCCCATCTGGGCTACTACTCCGGAAGTTTCCTCCAATCGCTCTTTTGTCAGTTCCTTTACCGTTAATCCTAATGGATTTACCCTATTACTATGTAACCTGTCTTCAATAATATCTTTTGGTATATCTGCCCAGATAACTGCTATCTTTAAATGATGAAGGGATTGTTCGTCAATAATTTCTTTCACGATTTTTAAAGACCATTCCACATGCACCTTTCCGCCACTGCCACCTGCAGACCCTATAATTACAGGAATCCCTGCCTTAGCTCCTTCTACCATCATAATCTCTAAATCTTTTTTATAAGAACGTTGGCTAACGATTGCAACACCCGCACCTAATTTGTGTGGTCCTGCATCGGTACTTCCGGCATCAACTACAATGGCATCCGGTTTTAACGCCATACCATTCAGAAAAGAGGATTTTGGATATCCATAGCCAAGAATACCGCATGGTGCAAGTATTTTTATATTTTTCATGAAGTAACCTCCATTGCTGTTTATATAATCTAATTGTTTAACAATTAGATTATAGCACACCTGTGATATATGTCAATAATAATTATTATATTATACATTTTTTATATGTTTTATCTCATTCACAGAAATTATTAATGAGTTTAATTGTTAATATTACTGTCTTACCAATTAATATTAATGCATATTTTTTACTGTAAAAAAGCCTATAAACCTAATAGAGTTGTTGTAAAATAGGCGCTTTATACCAGATTCAATCACAATATTAGTTATTTCTCTATATCTACAATTAGTTATATTCTCTATATCCCATACCCTAATCTATTTTCCTACAATCTTCAGAACAGTAGGTAAAATTTATCCAATAGGTTTTTCCATGTTTTTCTCAATACAAAAAAGCCGCTAAAAATGTTATATTTACAAATGACATTCTTAGCGGTCTTAATTTAATTTTATATTTTATACTTTAATAATAAAATAATATCTGTTTTTAAAATTAATCTAAGTCTAAATATATTCAAGCATGGATAGCCAAGTTTTAAATATATCTTAGTATATGAATATGTCTAAACGTTAAAATATATCTACACATTAAACCATATCTACACATTAAAACATATCTACACATTAAAACATATCTACACATTAAAACATATCTGCACATTAAAATATATCTGTACATTAAAATATATCTGCACATCAAAATATATCTGCACATTAAAACATACCTGCACATTAAAATATATCTGCACATCAAAATATATCTGCACATTAAAACATACCTACACATTAAAATATATCTGTACATTAAAACATATCTGAATAAGAACGATGTTCATCAATAGCTTTCCTCATATCCGATAAAGTTGAAGTATCACCAATTAAGATAACTCCTACTAACTTTTTATCTACAAAATAATATTTCTTATAGATTTTTTTCTCTCTGTCTCTGATTTCTTTTGTTTCGTATGTTAATGATTCATTTTTACCATTGTCTCCTATGGCAAATAAGGATGTATTCATTCCATAGAAAGTTAATCCGGTAGGCTGGATTTGGTAAGTCAGGGCATCCCCTGCTGCATTTGCTCCTGCTACTTTACCCATTTTTGTCGCTTCTGACCATAAGCTAAAGTTTACGCCTTTATAAGCAGCGCAATCTCCGCAGGCATATATATCCGGAATATTTGTTTCCATTTTTTCATTCACTGTAATAAAACGTTCTATAGTTACTCCTGCGTCTTTTGCTATGGATACATTAGGACGAACACCGCTGGATATAATCACCAGTTCAGCAGGATAGAATTTACCGTCTTCTAATTTTACGCCAGTTACAGAAGTATCTCCTGTAATTTCACTGATATGTGCCTTTAATTGGAATTCAATATCTGCTTCTCTTATTATTTCACCTAACAGTTCTCCTGCTTCTGTATCCAGTTGGCGAACCATTAATTTATCTGCAATCTCCAATACAGTTACATGGCAGCCGGCTTTTTTCATTTCCCAGGCAGCTTCCAGGCCTAAAACTCCGCCTCCGATAACTACTACATTCTTAACTTTTGGAAGAAGTTCATGAATCTTTTCTACATCAGAGATACGGCGGATTGCTATTACTTCCGGCTTATTACTGCCGGTAATTGGCGGTACAAAACATTCCGCACCTAATGCATAGATACATTTATCATATTTTATGGTTTCTCCATTGGATAATAGGACTGTTTTTTCTTCCGTGTTTAACTTTTCAACAGTAACACTAAGCTTATTGGTGATTCTATTTTTTGTATACCAATCTTCTTTGTATATGGCAATCTTTACAGGGTCCAGCTTTTTACTTAATGCTTTTGTAAGCATTGGTCTGTTGTAGCCTATAACAGGTTCATTGGAAATCATAATGATTTCACAATTTTCATTTCGTTCCCGAATAGCTTCTGCTGCATTAACCCCTGCTGCCCCATTTCCAAGTATTATGTATACTTCTTTTGTTGCCTTACGATATTCTGACTGTATTTCTTCATATGGTATGAAATGTTCTCTGCCCACCCCACAGACAGGGCATTTTTCAAGGGATGAATCAAATATTTCTCCACACACATCACATTTAACTAAGGTTCTTTTTCCTTTATTATTACTATTATCATTCAATTCTACTGACATTTGCTTCTCCTTTTCTCTTTTTCTCTTTTTAATCTATTTTCACATACATATTGTAATGATTGTACCTATATCCCTATTATACCTTTATATTCCAAAAAATCTAGTATTATCAGAAAGTTTTCTGTTATATACTAGTATTTCTCATTAATTATTTTAAAGGGTCTGTTGCAAAATAAAAAGGCTGTCATTCTGAGAGCAAATTCAGCTTGCTGAATTATGCTCGAAGAATCCCATTTAAGGTGAGATTCTTCGAACTAAAGTTCTCAGAATGACAGTTCTAAGAATTATCATGCTTAACAGCACCACAATGAACGAAAGGGATTCCTTGCTGCACTCAGAATGACACGCTTTCATAGGAATGACAGGTTTAAAAATGAGATTCTTCCAGCATGATTCAACTTGCTGAATTTGCTCTCAGAATGACAGTTTTAAAAATGAGATTCTTCCAGCATGATTCAGCTTGCTGAATTTGCTCTCAGAATGACAGTTTTAAAAATGAGATTCTTCCAGCATGATTCAGCTTGCTGAATTTGCTCTCAGAATGACAGGTTTTATAGCAGTTTTACAACAACCCCTTAGTTTAACTATTTATATTGAATTTTGAATTTTATACTATTAATTAACGTACCGGACAATGACCGCTATCACAATCTGCATCCAATATATCAAATTCCTCTTCAAAGGTTTCATATTGATTTAGAATGGATGGATTAAACTTAGGCTGTTTTGCAAGTAACTCTTCATAGGTTTCTTTATCCACTGCTTCATAAGGCAATAACTGATAGAAGCTGTCATCTAAGGAAAGGAAAGTAACACCTACGATATCATCCCAGTTATCATATACCCATTGTTCTACTTCATCCCATTCCTTTGGTCTCACATGAATGGTGTTAGAAGCGTTATGGTCTACATAATTCTTCATAATCAATTTGTATAATTCTAATTGTTCAATAGCAGATACATCATATTTTGTTCTTCCCGCAGGAGATTTTACAGGGAATTCAAATACCTTTGTTCTATGCTCCTCTACTGTTTGTCCAACTTCAGGATTCCATGGGAAGCCTGCTTCAGCAAGTGCCTGTGCCAGCGGATCCTTAGCATTCACTCTGACACGTCTGATATAGTATGGAGAATGTGAAAAATGTACTCCACTTGATACCGTTGGTAACTGGCTGATAGTACCAGATGGCTTAACCGTAGTTACTAATTTTGGACGATTCATCTTTAAGAAATCTGCCAAATCAAATGCAGATTTTCTAGCTGTTTGTCTTAATTCTTTTAATAATTCTACAAATTCTTCATCGGATATATTAGTGGCATTTCTAAAATCCATAACTCCGGTAATAGAGCAACCTGTTAATCTATCTTCTTCATTTACCAAGTTCCACTCATGAAGTTCAAGTTCAATACTTGCCATACGATATCCAATGTGCGCTGAATATTTTTGTGCTTTAAGTAAACCTTGTTTATCATAAGTACCATCCGGGTTAACAAAGCCCATTAGGTTAACCTCTGTTAAATTACATACTCCACGGTCTCTTAAAAGAATTTCAAAGCAAGGGTTTCCACCTTGAACATCTGGACGTCTCCTTTGCATTTCTTCAAAGTTTGCAAATGCAGGTTCACCAGAGATTTTTAATTTATTAAAATGTTGATGTAGTTCTTCTCTTGATGGTTTCTTCTTATAAATTACTGTATTATTAGATAGAGAACGGTTTAAAATCTGCTTGTTCTCGACCCAGTTACCATTATCATCCTGGTAATATAGATTAGCTTTCGCATTTAATACCTCTTCTTCGTCACTGTCACAAAGGATGATTTCTGCACTACGTCTAACACCACCGGATACAACATTTTCAGCAATAATGGTTGCTATATCCAGACAGTCAATTGGCTTGATTATCTGCCATTGCTGCTGATTTGTTTTTCTCTTTTCTTTAAATAAATGATCTATCTTAATAAACATTTGTTTGATATTATTATGACCGGATGCATATCCACCAAATGTTTTTAATCTTTCCCCTTCAGGTCTTACATTATTATAATTGATAAAAATGTATTCAACTCCAACGTATTGTTTAGAGGATAATATGTCAAAGAACATATCAATGGCACTGGACCAGCCAAACTTACTGTCACCAATTTCAAGTTCAATAGCATTATTATTGATTAATTTTAATTCTGTATATTCTTTACGCTGTTTTACTGGTACCGCATCATAGGATTTATGAATAATTTCAATCTTACTATTTATCTTAGGTAATTTTGATACATATTCTCTTTGAACGGATAAGCCAACTCCAGTTCCCAACATTAATACGAAAAAGATTTCTGAGAATTTCTTTAAACTGTCAATTGTAACAAAGCTGCAGTTAAAGTTACTTAATGGATAAAGATAAGAAGCTTTGCTTCCTGCTACCCAAAGGGATCTTCCAGATGGAAATAACTTTAAATTATACATTAAATCATATATTTCCTGTGCTTCTTTTGTCAGATTCAGCATTAACTTTTCTGTCACATAGATACCTTGTCTTCTCATAGCATCTAATTGTAAGCCTACATTAAATTCTACAACCCGGTAACAGGTTTCCCACCAATATTCTCTACGTCTCTCTTCCGGAATCGGTCTGCTATATGTACGATAGTAAACAAATTTTCCAAGCTCTGTTGGGAATGGATCTGGTTTATGTTTATATTTTGCAATAAATTCACTGGAAAGGAATTTACCATTTTCTTTCGTATCACGGTTTCTAAATAGTTTACGCTGTGCTTTGTATTCAGCATAAGAATCCGCAACCACATCAAGGTCTTCTAAAAATAATTCTTTTACAACTTGTCTTTCAACATCCTCAACACGCATGCCATTTACATAGTTTTCTTCAATTTTAGCTGCTATTTTTTCTGCAACTTCTTTGTTCTCAAGACCAACTGAAACCATTGATTTCATTATGGCATTGGCAATTCTGCTTTTATCAAATGGAACCTTCTTTCCATTTCTTTTAATAATCTCTTTTTTCACCAATTTCCCCCTCTTCTTTCCCTGTTGTATTCTCGGCTAATTCATTGTTCTTACATGAATTTAGTCACCAGTACTATTTGGTATATTTTTCTCTTTTAAATAACATTATGGGGCTGTTGCAACAAGCAAGCTTGTATGGGAATGTTGTGCCTCCCACTTTCTTCAGTCCGTTTTTATTATATCATGAACGTGAAGCGTGTTCATGATCTTGGCACTCCGCTCAGAATTGCAAGCAAGCTTGCGTGGGAGTGTTGTGCCTCCCACTTTCTTCACTCCGTTTTTATTATATCATGAACGCAAAGCGTGTTCATGATCTTGGCACTCCGCTCAGGATTGCAAGCAAGCTTGCGTGGGAGTGTTGTGCCTCCCACTTTCTTCACTCCGTTTTTATTATATCATACTTTTGAAAATTGTCTACTATATATAGTCTAAAATATTATTTTTGTACAACATGTTGTATTTACAACTATATACAAATATGTTTTCTATTTCAATAATTCTCAAAGTATGCTACAATCTATTGTAAGAGAATTCATGCCAAAATATTGATTGATTTTCCATTGTTATCAATATATATTTTAATTAAGCTAATATATCAAAGGGGAGCTTCCCTTATCTACAAAAGTGGGGATTACCCTCGCTTATAGAAGGAAGAACTTCCCTAACGGGGTAAAAATATGCATGATGTCTCACTATATAGCAAAATAATAAGAATTCAGGGGGCGAAGTTGCTTGAACAATTTTACATTTTATAGTCCGACTTATTTTGTATTCGGCAAAGGAAAAGAAACAGAAGCTGGTCATTATGTAAAACGATTTGGTGGTACTAAAGTACTACTTCATTACGGTGGTGGATCAGTAGTTCGTTCAGGATTATTAGATAGGGTAAAGAAATCTTTAGAAGAAGAGGGTCTTTCTTATCTGGAATTAGGAGGTGTAAAACCCAATCCAAGAAGTGGTTTGGTATATGAAGGAATCGAGCTTTGTAAGAAGAATAATATTGATTTTGTACTTGCTCTCGGTGGCGGAAGTACCATTGATTCTGCTAAAGCAATTGCGGCTGGCGCTAAATACGAAGGTGACTTCTGGGATTTCTACGTAGGTACCCCAATCAAAGATGCCTTAAAAGTTGGTACTATACTTACCATTGCTGCTGCCGGCAGTGAAGGTTCTGGAGATACTGTTATTACACAGGAAGATGGTATGTTAAAAAGAGGCGCCGGAAGCGAATGTCTTCGCCCTGCTTTTTCTATTCTAAATCCAGAATTAACACAAACTCTACCTAGCTTCCAAACTGCATGTGGTTCAGCTGACATAATGGCTCATGTATTTGAAAGATATTTTACCAATACACAGGATGTTGAAATAACTGACCGCTTATGTGAATCCATCCTATTAACTATGATAAAAGAAGTTCCAAAGGCATTGAAAAACCCTAATGATTATGAAGCCAGAGCCAACATTATGTGGGCAGGAATGGTTGCTCATAATAATATCGTAGGTGTAGGCCGTGAACAAGATTGGGCAAGTCATGATATAGAACACGAGCTATCTGCATTATATGACTGTGCACACGGAGCAGGATTAGCCGTAATCTTCCCAGCCTGGATGAAGTATGTGATGCATCACGATATCAGCCGTTTCGCTCAGGTTGCAGTTCGAGTATGGGGCTGTAACATGGACTTTGCCCATCCTGAAGTAACTGCTGCAGAGGGTATAGAACGCTTTAAGAATTTCCTAACTTCTATAGGTCTACCGGTTAACTTCAAGGAATTAGGCGCTGATGCAAAAGATATTCCAGCATTGGTTGAAAAGCTGGGACTTGGCGAAAGTGGAACTGTAGGTAATTTTGTTAAATTAACCAGCAAAGATGTGGAGCAGATTTACCGTATTGCTACTGAGTAATCTTATAGCGGATAAAGTATTCATTCGTCATAATCAAAATATAATGATTTGAGCGTCAGAAGTCTTCAACTGATTAAATTATGGGACTGCTGCAAAACTGTTATTCTGAGGGCAAATTCAGCTTGCTGAATTATGCTCGAAGAATCTCATTTTAAGGTGAGATTCTTCGCTACGCTCAGAATGACATGCTTTCATAGCAATGGCATGACTTGCTCAGAATGAGACGACTTGCTCAGAATGGCACGACTTGCCCAGAATGACATTTTTTATTTTGCAACAGCCCCATTCGATAAACTAAAGTTAGACTTTGGCACTCAAATCATATAATTTATCTAATCTTCAAAAGTAAATCCTTCATTGGAAAATACTCTTAAACAAGCATCCACTACATCCGAATCATATTTTATGCCTCTGTTTTGGGTAATTTCCTCTAATGCTTTATCTAATCCCAGTGCTGGGCGATATGGACGGTGATGAGCCATGGCTTCTACTACATCAGCTACTGTAATGATACGGGCACCAAGGATAATATCTTCGCCTTTTAGACCTTGTGGGTATCCGGAACCATCAATTTTTTCGTGGTGCTGCAATATGTAATCAGCAATTGGCCAAGGGTAGTTCGTATCCTTTACAATATCATAGCCAGCCTGGCTATGACCTTTTATGATTTCAAATTCAAGATAAGTTAATTTTCCGGGCTTGTTTAGTATTTCAGAAGGTATTTTAACCTTTCCTATGTCATGAATGGTTGCTGCTATAAATATTCCTTCTGCCTCATCATCAGATATGCCTAACTCTTTTGCAATTGCAGTTGATACCTGTGCCACTTTTCTTTGATGACCAGCTGTATAGGGATCTCTCATTTCAACTACATTAGATAAAGATGCCACTGTTTGGTTGAGCAGTGTATGCATTTTATTTAGGTTACACTCTAATTGTTTGGCATTCTTATCCCTTTCCGCTCTAGCTCGAAGAGACATAATCCCATAAGTAAGATCAGAAGTCATCTCTGCTAGTACTGACACTTCTTCGTCATCAAAAACATCTTCTTGATTAGAACCAATTCCTAATACTCCAAAAGGTTCTTCATTACCGATAAAAAGCGGAAAAGCTATCATAGACCTGCCACCAATATTCATTGCCCTTTCCCTCCAGGGGGCAAAGGTCTCATCTTCTGCAAAACTTTTGATAATTACTGCTTTGCGGGTTTTGGCAGCTCTTCCAAAAGGTCCATTTCCTAAAACCGGATGGTTAACCTGGATATTAATATCCTTTAAGTAACCGCCTTCATGACCTGCATAGGCTACTGGATAAATAGTACGCATTTCATCATTAGCAACATAACCGACCCAAGTCATATGATAACCACCAACATCTATAATCTTATCACATACTGTTTGGATTAATTCTATTTCATTTGTTGCATGTATCATAGCCATATTACAAGCACTAATTGTCTGTAATGCTCTCTTAACCCGATATAGTTCTGATACATCATATAAGGTGATAATGGTACTTTCCGTTTCCGGAATTTGATTGGCATTTATTATAAGAGTAAGTACCTTACCCAATTGGTTTCGATACTTTGTAATATATTTTGTTGAAGTCAATATAGTCTTTGACCTATTCTCAATATGTTCAACATTTTTATTATTAAAATAATCCGTCCATTTCTTTCCTATTAATTCTTCTTTGGACATACCAAATATACTTTCACATTCAGCATTAGCTTTTGATATTATGTTATCTTTTTCAATAATTACTTTAGCAGTACCTGTACTATCAAAAATGGTTCGATAGTAATTTTCAGATTCTTTCAAAGCATTAACCATATTCCTGCGAATTAAAGCATTGGATAAAATATGAGCTATGGCACGAAATAACAATATATTATCTTCATTAATATCTGTTATATCTTTTAAAGAATAAAAATCCATCAAACCAATAAGTTTATTATTATATTTTAAGGGTAGTAATAAAAAGTACTGGATTCCGTTAGAAGTTAATAATTCTTTATCAATCCAGGAATAGCCTTGTGAAGACTGGATATTGTTTAATAAAAGATAATCTTTTTTCCTTAATTCATCTATTAAGTGTTCTAAACTATATTTATTATGGTGTTCTATCATAAAACCATTTAGTTTAACACCTGTTTTTAGCCATTCATCTGCGTATACAAATTCCTTGTCATCCTCAGAAAATAAAGCAATATGTGCTCGATCAAATTCAGAATATGTACAAATATATTTTAAAACAGTTTTAATTTTGACCGGACTTTCAAATTCAATGTTTTCTAATAATCTAAAAATATCAAGTAATAGTTTCTGACCGTCTACTTGTTTGTTATATTTCTTCTCTAAATTATTATTTCCAATATTATCCATATAAGCTGCCACCTACTCTACCACCTTTATTATCACAAAGAATTCTTTGCGAGTAACTCTAGTTTCATGGGTACCTCGCAGAGATATTCCCAAAATACAGAAGGTATGCTCCATTGTTGTTACTAAGATTATATATGCCCTTCATTTGTTTTCTATTTTATATCACATATATTATACCAAATATTTCGGCATAATTATACTATTTTCGCAGATATTTTAAAATATTTTCGTACAAATTGACTAATTTTGTATATTTTTGATATATATAATTAATTATTTTTAAATTGGATGAAAGTTATGGCTAATTTACTACGGAAATATAGTTGCAAAACTGTCATTGGCATAAAAGCATGTCTTTGCTATGAAAGAACAATAGCAAGCAACTCCTTCGGAGTTGTTTAGAATTATCACCCAATAAACATTTCGTTTACCGTGGTACTATTAAGCGTGACAATTCTGAGCAAAAATTCAACGAAGTTGAATTTGCGAAGAATCTCATTCTAAAGTGAGATTCTTCGCCTGGGGCTCAGAATGACAGTTTTTTATTTTGCAGCAGCCCCAAAACTTTTGCTACAGATTTTTCATTACAAAACCAAGTAACATTGAATTTAATATATCTGGCTTTTCAAAAATGGTTACATGTCCACAATCAGGAATAATAGCAAATTCAGAATTAGGTATATTATCTGCAATGATTTTCGAGAATTTAACTGGTTTTAAGATATCCTTTTCGCCACAGATTACTAAGGCTTTAGACTGAATTTTATGTAATTCTTCTGTCATATACACATCATTTAAAAAGGTGTTATATAAATTAATTTGTCCTTCAAGATAATCTGCAGGAACTTTATTCATGGCAGCAGCTCTCTTTTTTAACATATCCATATTATTAACAATAAAATCATTATGATAAATTGAAGGCATCATACCCCAGAAAAAGCCTTCTCCATCTTGTTGCTTGGCTAGGTTTATCCAACCTAGTACAAAATATTTTAAGACTTCATCTAATTCACTAACGGAATCAATGATAGAAATAGTTTTCACTCTTTCCGGATAATCAATTGCCAAGCGCATTGCCACCTCGCCACCATATGAGGTTCCGATTAAATGGGCTTTATCAATTCCCAGATGATCCATTAATGCAATGGTATCTGTTCCATGTAAATGAAAAGAATAATTTCCCTGTGGTTTTTCTGATTTTAATTGACCTCTAAAATCATGAAGTAAAATCCGAAAACCCATTTTTTTAAATACATGTGTTTGTAATGACCAACTTGAAGTAGATGCCATTACTCCATTTAGGAATAATACAGTTTCTTTAGCGTCTTCATTTCCAATTAATTCATAAAAAAGGTTAACTCCATTGACAGTTACATTTGCCATAATTATTTTCCTCCTATACAAGATATATCATTTATCTTATACTAAATAGCATTTTCTGTCAAATATATTAGCTTTATTATATGATTCTCACATTCTAATATTGATTGTCTTTGAATTTTCATTTTCAAATGTTATAATGTCAACATATATCATATTATTTAGAAAGGATAGGTAGAATAGACAATCTACCTTAGAAGTCCATATGAAAACGGAAGTATTTTTAGTAAGACATGGGGAAACTGAATGGAATAAACTTGGAAGATTTCAAGGTAGTACGGATCTGGAATTATCAGAGGAAGGTATCAAACAAGCAAGGTGTTTGCAAAAAAGATTTAAAGGTGATTTTGATTACATTTTTTGCAGTCCTTTAAAAAGAGCATTTCAAACGGCTAGCATAATTTGTGAAAATATTGAAAAGGAACCTATCATCGTCGATGAAATTACTGAAATTAACTTTGGTGCATGGGAAGGATTGACCTTGGATGAGATTAAGAAAAAGTATCCAAAAGACCTTTATGCCTGGAGAACTGATGAAATAAATGGGCCTTTCACCGGTGGTGAATTAAGTACTAGAAATGCTTCCATCAGAGCAAAGAATGCCATTTATGACATCATAAATAAGTATCAAGGCAGTAAGATTCTTATTGTTGCTCACGGTGGAATTATCAAAGCAGGATTAATCGGCCTTTATAATTGGAGAATGAACATGTATCAAAATTTAAATTTAAATAACACTGCAGTTACTCATCTAATATTTAAAGATAGCCCATATCCGGTTATCATGAGTTTTAATGACACCAGCCATTTATCAAAGTAATCTATATTTATACCATTTTTATAAATGGGAATACTTATATATACAGCAAAACTTGTCTTTAAATGTCTATTACATGCTTGTCATTTTATATCAGTTGGAAGTTAAAAAGATAAAGTTTAGTTTTATTTTCATTCACTTCATGTTGCCTATGCAATACTTTTATTATATAATGACATTAATATATCGAGGAGAGGTGGGTCAAATGACTACTGTCGAAATTCGTACACAGACAATGTATTCCCAATTAAGTAATTCAGAGAAATTGGTAGCAGATTATATTTTAAAAAATAAGGAAAATATCTTTCGTTATCCCCTTGCTAAGCTTGCAGAACAATCCGGTACCAGTCAGGGAGCCTGGGTTCGTTTTTGTAAGTCAATCGGTTTTGATGGAATGAAGGATTTAAAGAAATCCCTTTTCGTAGAAATGAATGATACTATCGCAGAAAGTGGTACATCTGCTCCCCAATTACAATTTACAGATATTAAAGAGCATTCTACTTTTAGCTCCATGGCTGAGAATGTTTGTTATAGTAGTATTCAGGCAATCGAAGCTACTCTGAAATTATTTGATGAAGAAATGTTAAAAATAATTGTAAATAAAATTATTCATGCAAGATCAATACGTTTATTTGGTGTTGGTGCATCCGGTTTAGTAGCGAATGATTTATTATATAAATTACTTCGTATTGGTTATAACGTGACATTTTGCCATGATACTCACGTAAGTTTAACTTATGCCTCCACTCTTACAGAAGATGATATTGCAATCTTATACTCTAACTCAGGTGAAACGAAAGAAATTATTGAAATATTAGAAATTGCTCAAAAGAAAAAAGCCACTACATTAGCTATTACAAAGTTTGGAAAAAGTCATTTAGCGCTAAATTCAGATTTAGTTCTATATACCAGCTCACCGGAAATCTACAAAAGAAGCGGTGCTATGAGTTCCCGTATTTCCCAGTTAATTTTAAATGATATATTGTTTACTGCAATAGCTAATAGAGATTATGAAAATGTTGAGGAATTACTGGAAAGCAGTTATGATTCTTGCAGATCTCATAAATTAACCGATTAAATAATGTAATCCTCTGCTATTTTAGTACTGAATACACGGCAAAATAATCAGTTAATTATATAGCAGTGAGAAATGTTATTTGGGATGTAATCTAAATAACCTCCATAATCAAGCACAAAAGGGGAATATGCTGACTTAAAAATCAGCATATTCCCCTTTTATAGATAGGTAACAAGACTTGTTTTTTGTTTTACAGCGATATTTTACCCATAACTACTGGTTTTTTGGCACCGGTAACCGATGGCATATTATTATATTTACCAGCCATGGTACAATCTGCTAATATAGCAAAAGCTACAGCTTCTTTCGCATCACTATTCAGTCCAATGTCCTCTTGGGTAAGAACCTCCATGCCCAATGGTTCCATACGTTCTCTTATCCTTGTTACTAAAGTTCTGTTATAACTACCCCCGCCACCTATAATAAATTGAAACTGAGAACTTCTTTTACACTCTTTCTCCATTATAAATTGCCTATAAGAGTCTTCTATAGACCAAGCGGTAAATTCGGTTGCCGTTGCAATAGCATCCTCCATACTGATATTTTGTTCCAATATAGTTTGGAATAGCTCTGTACAATACTCTTTTCCAAATAATTCCCGTCCTGTTGACTTTGGCGGATTCTTTTTAAAATAACTATTCCGGCACATGGTATCCAGTAATTCTTTATGTACTCGTCCCTTAGCTGCTGTCTCTCCACCTTCATCATAACTTTGCCTGCCATTGGTAAATAAGTTTATCAAACCATCGATAATCATATTTCCCGGTCCTGTATCAAAAGCATATACTTCATCTGGAGAGCCACCCTTAGGAAGTACCGTAATATTACCAATCCCTCCAATATTCTGTAATAGAACAGTTTTATCTTCTCTTCTATATAACAGATATTCGGTAAATGGCACTAAAGGAGCACCTTGACCACCTACTGCCATATCAGCAACCCTAAAATCAGAAACACAGGGAATACCTGTTCTTGCCGCAATGACAGCACCTTCCCCAATTTGCATTGTATAACTAAAAGAGTAGGTATCTTTAGGTGAATAGGAACCATATTCTTTTGATTCAAGAGGAAAAGTACAAATATCCGGTTGATGATAAACAGTTTGTCCATGAGAACCTATAATATCTATATCCCCCATCTGAAGCCCAGCTTTCTCAACTACGGAAAATATTGCCTTGGCATAAAGTTCACCAAGTAGAACATTCATATATCCCAGTTGCTCTATATTGGCGTGTTTCGTATCAAATAAAGATACTATCATGCTCTTAACCTCTTTAGGAAAAGGATTATTTTCAAATGCAACCAGCTTTACATTACCATCCATGGGTTCGCAGGTGATTTCCACAACTGCTGCGTCAATTCCATCTACAGAAGTACCAGACATAAGCCCTACCACTCTTCTTACCTTTTTTAGCCTGACATGTTCTAACATAAATGCCTCTTTCTGATTTACAATATTTATTTTATCTCATTAATGATCAATTCATCTAAACTTCGTTTTGGAACATGATGGACTTGACTTTCATCTCTCCAATATTTGATATCTCCATCTTCTTTTACAGGCTCCAGCACCACTTCTTCTTTGGGATATCCAAGTGCAATTACAAGTGCAATATCATAATCTTCACTAACCTGGAGGGTATTGGATAACCCTTCCTTATTAATAGTTGCAATTATACATCCCCCAAGGCCTTGCTCCGTAGCTCCCAAAAGCATACTTTGTGCACAAATGCCTTCATCTATTGTCTGGTTTTTATTTATACTTTTATCCCTTAACATGACAATATAACCAGTCGGACGTTCTTCTGGAGTAGGACCTGCCCACTCTTTTAGATACCCCGCCCATAATAAATTCTCGAAAACTTTTGCATTCATTTCCGGCTGGCAGACCAATATATATTTTAGAGGTTGCTTGTTACCCATACTTGGCGACATTCTAGCCAAATCAATCAACTCCTTTAATTGGTCCATTTTAACTGCCTTTTCCCCATAGAAACGTCTGTAGGAACGACTTTTCCTAATAATATCTTTTATCATCTTTCTTTTATACCTCCTAGTTTATTAAAATCAGATAAAAACTCTGATTATTATTATAGTCATAGAATTATCTACATAACTTCTATTCTATTACCGATTTGTTCTTCTCTGATTATTTCATAGTTAAAAAATTATAGAGATTTACTATATTATATTTTTTATTTACTACTCTGATTATTATAGTTAAAGAATTACTCAATAGGAACGTTACCTAATAACCATGTATAAACTACTCTGATTATTATAGTTAAAAAATTACTAATTGCTTTAGTTTGAATTATTGCAAATTATAAAATCATATTGTACTGGAATCCTTATCTATTCTTGGTCTGGGGCGAATTTATTAAAATATAACCATAGACCAATGGGAATCAGTACTAAACTTATCCATTGTGATGTGGATACACCAAAGAAAATTCCTCTTGCCACATCCCCACGGAAAAATTCTATAGTAAATCGTGCTATACTATAAAATATTAAATAAATTCCTATTATTTTGCCTGGTTTCCTTTTCTTTCTGGCATAAATGAAAAATGGGATGCATCCAAGAAAATTAATTCCACTGCTGATAAGCTGAACCGGTAATAAAGCTACGCCATTAGGTGCTGCTTGTGACCGTTGAAAAATTACATGGAATAAACCATCATATTCTATTCCATAGCAACAGCCAGCAGTAAAACATCCTATTCTGCCAAATCCATGAATGAGCGGTATGGAGGGAGCTATTAAATCTAATATATCTAAAAAGTCTATTTTATATTGTTTGCTATAAATGTAAAATCCGAGAAAAGCACCGATTAATCCACCATAAAACACCAATCCGCCAGACAGTATATGTAATAATAATTTTGGATTAGCAAGCAGTAAATCTTTATGCTTTATTAAGTCAGGTATAATTGTAATTATAAAAAGTAACTTTGCTCCTATTAGCAGACCTATTCCTGCGTAACAAGAAGAGAATATAACATCCTCTTTATTAATATTATAAATTTTCCTGCGGTAAATGGCGGCAATTACACCAAAAAAAATACCAATCACACCCATTAAGCCATAGAGACTTATTTCTCTGCCTAAAACCTCTATCGTAGGTAACATAATAACCTCAATTCTGGCGCTTTAGCACCTTTCATAACGATAGTAACTTTGTGCGCCAGCACAAATTACTGGTTGAAAAAGCAACGTTTTTTCAACCTCCCCCGATACATTTATTCTATACTAACAAAAGGGCTATTGCAAGACCATTAGTGTGCTCCCCCATATAGGACTTTTTATATTTCGTTGTCCTATATAGAAGCAGCATATCACATTGCAGCAGCCCTTTTATAACATTCGATTTAAATTGTTACAGTTTAGCCTGTAACTTTAAATTTAATAAAAATAACGTAAACTACTAAAAGCTCCAATACAAATTGCACATGCTATAAAGGAAATAGCACACAACACAAGACCGATAATACTAAGTACTACACCCGCTTTAGCCATTCCGTTTTCAGGTGATTCTTTCTGCGCCTGGATACCAATAATAAGACCTATAATTGCTAAAATGAGACCAATAAAAGCATACACATTAAAGAATATAAATACTATACTTACGATACCAAGAACTAGTGAAGCCGTAGCTTTTCCATTGTTATTATTCTCCATAGCGAACCCCTTCCCTATTAAGATGCTGTATTTGCAGACACTGGTGCAACGTGAATTAAATCCATTATTGTCACCTTTTGTCTACATTGAAAGTTTATCAAATAATTCCATTTATGTCAATATGATTTTTGGAGCCCTTATATATATGGCATTGGCATCATAATATATATATTATGAAGAATGAATTCCAAATGTTCCATTATTCTTAAGCTATTTTTCTGTTGTAGTTCCGCCTGTGACATTTTTCTAATCTAGTTCTCTAATCTACTTTTCTTAATCATTATTGAATAATCGTTATTTTATTACTTTTAATACTCTTCTATTTAATATTATCCTCCTAACGTAACATCTTGTTTGTCATACCATTCTAGTGCACTTTCAAAATGATTTGGATGAAAATCCGGCCACATCTCTTCAACTACATAAAAATCAGAATATACTGATTGTATAGGTAATAATCCTGACAACCTTCTCATATTACCCCAGCGGATTATCAAATCAATTCTGGATATATCAGAAGAATGTAGTTTATTCTGTATGGACTGACCTGTATTTGCAGATGTTAGAATATGTTCCACATCCCATTCCCAGCCATAATTAACAAGGAAATTTACTTTAATTCCCCCACCATTAATATCCGTTCTCTTAGTATACGGTAAAAGTTCTTTTGGAAAACTTTGTGACTGGGTATTACCTACAACTAGCAAGGATGAACCTTCCGATGAAATAATATGAATTGCATCTACACATGCTTTTTTAAAAGCATCTTGCTGTATCATCGGTCTTTTACAATTATCCATTGTAAAACCATAATAAGTTATTTCCTTTATCCCTGCATTCTTAGCAAGCCTTAATAATTCCAGCCCAGGTTTTAACCCATAATCATATCCGTCTTCTTTTTTAAGTCCATTATTTAATGCCCATCTTCTATTGCCATCTGGGATTATCCCAATATGATTCGGTATTCTCAATATAACACATCCTTTCTCCTAAAATTTTACCCATAAAATAAGAATTATACTCATAGTTATAATCCTGCCTAGTTAATAGAAATATTCATCCCTTCTCTAATTGCAAAATTAACACATTTTATATTTTTAGCAACAAAAAAGCAACCACCTGATGGAAGTTGCTTATCACTGTAATGCAGCATTTATATGTAATTTTGGCAAGCTAAAAAATACTCTTTTAGGGTTTGAGGAAGTTTATGACGTTTTATTACATCTTCACAATATCGTTTGTATATAGCTTTTAATGCTTTATTATGAGACATATCTTTACGGCTATTGTAGTATATGAAAGCTAATAATACTATTATATCAAAAGTTATTACCTGCACATCTTTCAACTCAATAAGTTCATTAGATAAATAATCAATTTTTATTTCTTTACAACAAAAATAATTAATATTATGAAACGCTGCATAAGCAAGACTATAAACTTCTCCTTGATCCTTTGACATATGTCTTTCATAGTCCATACACCTTGCAATATTGTTAAAAATTGTAGTATACTTAGGATCCAGTCCATACAAATTATTTTCATCTACTATAGTTACGTTTTTATATGAATTTACAAAATTCTTTCGTTCCTCATCTAGTTCATTATATACTTTTTGATGTACAATAATTTCTTTAAAGCTTTCAAACAATGGTATTAAATAAAGTTCTTTCATATTTGCAAACGAACAGTTAGGATCGCTAGTTTTATTTTCAATGCCAACCATAAAGATATTTGCATCAAACATAACAGGTTTATTGCATAAACTTTTTAAGCCTATTTTCTTTAGTGGGGTATACAACTTTCACTCGCCTCCCCACTTATTTTTTATAATTTCAAAAAGCTCTGTATCATCCTCTTCTTCATCAGAATGATCGATTTCATCAAAGAATGATGTAATAATCTTGGTGTCTAATTTTAATTTTTTAGCATCAAACAATATTTCTTCCCTGGAGGCCAAGCCATGTTTATAAGCATCCTCAATTTGCTGATATATTATATTTCCATTAGATAACTTACCATTTTTCTTACTATACAAATCACTAATTTCTGGCTTAACAATCTCTGCTTGCAAAAGAACATGCTTAATAACTTCATAATTTTCGATAAATTCATCTATATTATCAATATATTCTTCCTCATGCAAACGATATATAACCGCTTTCAACGGTAATTGATACTTTATAGTTAATATCATACTTAATATAGCATAATCATTAAAATCAATATCCTTTTTCGTTTTAGCAAAAACCTTTTTTTTGAAAAATTTTAGTTCATTTTTTAATGCTTCTTCAGGAAGTAATAATTCTGCTGCAAATCTACTAGCTTTCTTTTCATTACTACTATTCAATGACGATAAACTACAGATATACGGTTTTTCCTTTACAGAACTATAATCTTTAATATAATGATAATATTCATGTGCCGCAGCAAATACTTGATTTACTAGTGGTTTACTACCATTTAATATTATATATGCCTTGTCATCACCATTTTTCGGAATATAAAGCATACCATCGATTTTATCATTTTCAAAATCAACTAATTCAAAATGTACACTTGGGCATTGTTCTAAAATAAAATCAAAAATTTTATCCCCGATTGGTGCTAAAGCATAATTAACTCTCTTTTCTTTAGATAAATTTTTAATTTCATCAATTTCTATTTCATTCAATGAACTTGTATTAAAATCATAATTAGCTTGATAATATTTTTCAAAAATATTTTTATCTTCTAATGATGTCATGACATACACCTTCTGCTCAGCATCTCATATTTTTCTTTAATATTTATACGTTCCATCATTTCGTCAATCTTTTCCTTATCATTATCATCTAATGTACCCATTAGGTATAATAATCCATCATTCTGATTCTCTAAAAAATATTCATTTGGTTGTACAGTTCCTAAATTACATACTTTATTTAAAATTTCTAAAGATGGTACTTGTTTACCCGATTCTAAAAGTGATAATGTACTTCTATTGATATTTAACTCTTTAGCAAATATTGCTTGCGTCTTCTCTCCCCTTAAAGAGACTAAATCATTACAAAACTTCTCTAAATTAAACGATTTCATTTTTCTATCCTCCTAACAAGTGTTAGTTATCTTAACACATCTCAATACGTTTTTCAACATTGTGTTAATATTTATAACATCATTATATACATATTATCATCAAATGTGCAAGCTTTATTCTAAACCATAAATAAATTTTTTTTAATTATCTGATGTATTAATACATTTTCCTTTCATTCATCCTCCGCTATGGAAGTAAGCCTGTCTTAGGGCATGAGAAAATGGAAAACACAGGCAAACCCGATAAATTCAAGGTTTATATGAGTTCTTCATATAATAAAACATATATTGTTGTATTATTCCATTAAAGCCTTTATAGATATTTGTATCAAAAAATCCACCATAGTATGTATCAACCACGCGCTTTATCCACACATCAATTGGAAATGCATCAATTTTGTGCATACCATAGAGAGCCACGCAATTAGCTACCTTTTCCCCAACACCGGAAAGGTTTTTCAGTTCAAGAATTGCTTCATCATAGCTCATTTGTTTTATATTCTCCAAATTAATGGTACCATTTGCTATGGTTTTAGCTGTATTTAGAATATATTTATCCCGGTATCCCAATGCCAGACCTTGCAAATCTTCCATACTTTGTTCTGCTATTACTTGTGGAGAAGGGAATGTATAATAAACTTTACCTTCAAAGATTTTTTTCTCACCAAATTTCTGGCAAAGCTTTTCAATGGTTGATTTTATAGCAGGTATAGATTTCCTTTGTGAAATGATAAAACTTACAATGGTTTCCCATAAATCTTGTTTTAAAATACGAATACCTTCCCCATATTCAACTGCTTTCTTTAAGAAGGTATCGTCATTGCTATGTATGGAATGAACTACATTACCATAATCATAATTCAGGTCAAAATAATCTGCCCACAGTGTCTCAAAGTCCTCATTATTACATTTAAAATCTACTTGATTTTTATCCAATTGTTCTATTTCTAGATATTTATTATAGGCAACCACACTATAAGTATCGTTACCAATATTGTTCATACGAAAGCATTGTCCACTGTCAGCTATTTGCTGAACATTAAAATGGACTATATTCTTTATCATTGTATCCTCCCTTGTATTCTGTTCCTCTTATGGATTGATGTTATAGTTCATTGTTCATATATGTCTATTGATCTTTATTATATGTCATTCTTCTTATGTCGCTATTAAGCTTTTATTATAAGCCAATCTGCTTATTTCACTATTAGGCTTTTATTATAAGCCATATATCTTATCTTGTCATGAAAAACATAAATTTAGCAAAGCGTAATATATGGAAGAATGTAAAATTAAAACGAATTATTCTTCATAAATTAGGCTTTGCTAAATTGATACATTACTTTATATTAATTATTCTTTATATTAATAATCTTTACTTGTCATGAGATTTTGTACTATATTTGTTATTTTCATTAAATCCTGTACAGAAGTATATTCATTACAAGAATGGACTTGATTCATGGCACAGGCAATTACAATACCGGTAATACCATTATGGAAGAGGTTATTATTATCGCTTCCACCAAATGTTCTATTTAATGTAAATGGAATGTTTAAATCTTTACATACCTTTTCATATCTTTTTATCACTTTGTGGTTTTCTTCTACTGCATAGGCATATTGTCCAATGATAATATCAACTTCACAGTTTCCTCCAAGTTCCTTAATGGATTCTCTGAATATATTTTTAATATTTTCAGCTTGTTCCAGTGCTTTTTCATGGTTTGTACTTCTTACTTCTCCTTGTATTTTGCAGGATTCTGGTACAATATTGGTTGCCAATCCACCTGATATAATACCAATATTAGCAGTTGTTTCTTCATCAATATGTCCAAGCTTTAACTTACTTATTACTTTTGATGCCAGAACAATTGCACTCAATCCCTTTTCCGGTGCAAATCCTGCATGGGAAGCTTTTCCCTTTATATCTATTACTAATTTTATGATAGACGGTGCTATATGGGCAGCCCCTCCTATAGGACCAGATAAATCAAGCACATATGCATCTTTTGATTTTATCTTTGCATAATCAAATACTTTACTGCCTCTTAAATATGGTTCTTCTGCTATGGTAAATAAAACTTCAATTCCTCTATGAGGTATATTATTTTCTTTTAAGGAACGTATTGCTTCCAGTATAGCTGCAATTCCACTAATATCATCGGCACCTAGTACGGTGGTACCATCACTTTCTATTCTTCCATCTTCTTTTAATACTGCCTTTTTACCTATAGCAGGATCTACGGTATCCATATGGGCTGCAAAAAGCAGAGGCTCTCCTTCCATGGTCCCTTCTAAATATCCATACAGATTTCCACATTCACTTTTATATATTTCACCTGCATTGTCTTCATGTACTTCAAAGCCTAATTCTTCAAGGTAGCCCTTTAATGTATCTGCCATTTTTCTTTCATGAAAAGATGGAGAATCAATGGAAACTAATTTGCAAAATTCATTTACTAATCGTTTTTCGTTCAACTAATTTTCTCCTTCCAATATTTATTTGAGTGTCAATTTGGACATTCAAATTAATGTTAAATATAAAATAATTCTTTATCCTATCTTATCATAACTATTTAGCTATGGAAATACCTTCATTTATAATTAAAATTCTTCGTGTCTTATCATAACTATTTAGCTATGGAAACATTTCCTTATTTACAATTGAGATTCTTCGTGTCTTATCATAACTATTTAGCTATGGAAACATTTCCCCTTTTACAATTGAGATTCTTCGCCTTACAGGCTCAGAATGACAAAAAGAGGCTGTAGCAAAATGAAAATCTGTCGTTTTGAGAGCATTTTTTCTTGAAGAATCTTACTTATATAATACAATGAGATTCGTCGAATAAAATTCAGCATAGCTGAATTTACGCTCAAAAGACAGTTTTGCTACAGCCCAAGAGTTTATGAAGACTACTGCAATGAATTCATAATTCTGTTTCTTTTCTTAAAAGTAGCGTAATAACGAAAACCAACTTCTTTTAATAAAGCTTCTACTCTATCAAATGAATATCCCAGATACTCTGATTTATGAGCATCCGAGCCAATGGTAATCAGTTCTCCACCTAGTTCTTTATAACGTACTAAAGTAGAATACTGCGGGTTTGGAGCACCAAGTCCATATCGATATCCACCAGCATTTACCTCTAATGCTTTACCATGGTATATGACATGTTTTAGTATTTCATCTAAAATATCTCCGTATTCCGAATAAGAATAGTTATCAAAAAGCAATATTTTATCCCTATCCGGATTCTCTTTTCTATTTTGATATCTAATGATGTAATCTATATGTCCTAACGTATCGTAATTGTTATAGGCTTTAATATTCTCCAAAATCTTTTCAAAATACATCATAGTGCCCTGATATTCTGTCTTACCTTCCCAATAAGCAGAAAAATACGGATCTAGATTATTATAAAGGTGGGTAGACCCAATTATAAAGTCAAAATCATATTGGTTTGCTATTTTTTCATATCTTTCTCCAAGAGTGGGAGCCAGTCCAAATTCAACACCTTTATAAATGTTAATTTTTCCATTATATTTTTCTTGCATTTCTTTTATTTTCTTGAAATACTCCTCAACAGAAAAGGTAAATTCACCATATTCTTTAGGGTAATCTAAATCCATATGTTCCGTAAAACATAGGTTTTCCAATCCAAGTTCTATTCCTTTCTCAATCTGTAATTCCATTGGTGTCTCACTATCGCTTGAAAAGGATGAATGTAAATGATAATCTGAATTTATCATAACTGCCTCTTTTCTATAATGTCAAAGGTTATTCTTCTAAACATTGATGTCTCTGTCACAGTTCAATCTAACACCCCGCCTCCCTTTTACTTGCCTCACCTTTGTGGGTTCGGACCGCTCCGTTTCACAAGTTGCACAAATCTAATCTTCTTAACGTATGCCCACTAGAAAGATTACAAAGGTTAGATTGGGCAGTCTGCGCAAAGGGAGATGGGATGCCACAGGCTAAACTGTAACGTATTTCTTTATTAGAATTAGTTATTTTAGATTTATTTATTGTTAAACATTTCTTTAACTTGTTTCACTATTTCTTTCACACCATCGCCAACTTTTTCTAAGTCCTTATCTTCTGGCATACCTAAAAATTCTACAGGTTCGATAAAATCCCAATTCATATTTAATTTCGCTATGATTTCACCTAATTCCTTTTGTGCTCCTCCTGACCAGCCGTAAGAGCCAAAACGGAAGGCTTTTCTATTATGGACTTTCTTCTTACCCATTTCTTCCAAAACTGTTGCCATAGGAGGAAACATTTTGAACTCATAAGTTGGCATTGCCAAGATTATACCTGTTGAAGTCCATACTGAGGTAAGAACGGTACCCCATGAATCTTTTGGAACTTCATGAACATGTACAATAATATCTTCCCCTTGTAAAACTTTAATTGCATGTTCTACCGCTTTACCAGTCATGCCATACATAGAACCCCATATTAAAGTAATTTCTTCTCTTGCAGGACCTTTTGAATAGTCTGAATATTCTGAATATGCCTTAAATACTTTCTCTGGATTTCTCCATAGTAAGCCGTGACCTGGTGCAACTAATTTAACCGGTAATTCACTGCATTTTGCAGTTGCCTTTTTAGCTTGCAGGGAAAAAGTCGCTAATACATTAGAAAAATAACGAATGGTTTCTTGTTCATAGGTTTTTTGTTCTTCTTTGCTTAATTCATCTTCATAAATTTTATTATCAATTATTTTGCCAAAGGAGCCAAAAGCATCACAAGAAAATAAGGTACCAGTTAATGTATCAAAAGTTCCAATAGTATCAGGCCAATGTACATTTGGAATATCTATAAAGTTAAGAATATGACCATTTCCTAAATCTAGAGTATCCCCTTCGCCAACGCATATAACATTTTCTGTTTGACCATAAAATGCATCCAGTAACATTTTAGCTTTCTTACTTCCTACTACTTTAAAATTTGAATTTATTTTCTTAAAGCTTTCAATCCAGCCAGAATGATCAGGTTCCATATGATTTACAATTAAATATTCAATAGATTCAGGAGCAATGTTTAATTCATCCAGCAATTCATATAAAGTTTCGGGAACACCATCCCATCCGCAAACACCATCAACAATTGCTGTTTTCTCACCTCTTATTATATATGAATTTAAAGAAACCCCTTTGGGTAATTCCCATAAACCTTCAAATAATATATCTTCCACATTAACAGAAAGTTGATATATCCCTTCTGCTATTTTCATAGGTTTCATAATCATTCCTCCTCTAATAATGTATAAAATTTTAGTCTCATAATTAAACGAAATCATTCTATCAGTAATGGCAAGTTTCGTCAATTGTAATTTAGCTATTTCTTTCCACTTTTTTAACTAGTTTTTAATAATTTTTACTACTAGATTTTTTGGCATAAGCATATATTTATTTATATTCATTGTGACTACATCACAGAAATAACTTTTATAATAATATATATTATATTCATAACATAAATAAAGTCAAAGCGGATATTCCACTTCCCTATAGGCAAGTTTATCTGCTTACAGAAGCAGGTGGCTTCCCTAATAAGGTAATTATCAAAAAAATAATATCAATAAAGATTGAAAGGAGCAATATAATGAGTAAAATACTTCATATAACAAAGGACAATTTTGAAACAGAGGTTATTAAATCTGATAAACCTGTATTATTAGACTTTTGGGCATCCTGGTGCGGTCCATGTAAAATGGTTTCTCCAATTGTTGATCAAATAGCAGATGAAAATTCATCTATTAAAGTAGGTAAGGTAAATGTTGATGAAGAATCAGAACTGGCACAGGCTTTTAAAGTTATGTCAATACCAACTTTAGTTGCCATGAAAGATGGCAAAGTTATTAATACAACTGTCGGCGTTCAGCCAAAACAAAACATATTAAGATTATTAGCTGAATAACTTTTCCAATTAAACCTCCTATGTTGAGAGGCTGTTGCAAAATAGAAAATTTGCCTTTGCTATGAAAGTATGTCATTGCTATCAAAGCGTGACATTGCTATAAAAGTGTGTCATTGCTATAAAAGTGTGTCATTCTGAGCAAAAATTCAACGAAGTTGAATTGCGAAGAATCTACTTTAAAAACGAGATTCTTCGAACCAAAGTTCTCAGAATGACAGCTAAGAACTTTAGTTCGAAGGATGACAGCTGAGAATGGCAATTTTGCAACAGCCCCACTACTTAATCAAAGCCTTCAGTTTCTTTTTATTAACTATCTTAACTCCGCCCCTGGATAATGCAACAATTCCTTCTTCTTGAAAATATTTTAGCATACGTGATACTACTTCTCTTGCACTTCCCACATACTTTGCAATTTGTTCATGAGTAAGTTCGATTACATCTGATCCTGTCCTTGCAGACTCATCAGAAAGGAATATAGCAAGTCTTTTATCAAAACTCATAAAAAGAATTTGCTCCATAGCCCACATAACATCTGAAAACCGGTCAATAACCATTTTTTGAGTAAAATTTTCAGCATAAATATTATGGCTGCATAATTGTTTATAAAATTTTGATTCAATAACTAATAAATCGCAGTCTGATTCTGCATCCATATAAACATCAAAAGTAATATTATCTAAAATACATGACGCAGATAATATACATATATCTCCATCTGACATCCGATATAAAGTTACTTCTTTCCCTTCATCCGATAAAATATATACCCTGATATCACCTGTTCGAATTAAAAGAACACCAATACAATCCATGGAACCACTATGAATAGAATTACCTTTCTCATACTGAACAGGAAATATATGATCTAGCAAAAACCTTTTATCTTCCTCATTCAGCTCACTCCAAAAAGGAATAGCTTTCGCTATATATTTTATATCTTCATCCTTTAACATAATATCACTCCGTTCTAAAACTCATACTATGATTATATACATAAATGCATCTATTTACAACTATCTATGTTAACTTTTTGACGAACCATTGAACATTGGTCAAAGCGGATATTCCCAAGTTCCCAATTCTAGTACAGTAATTTTTCAAAATACCAAGAAAACAGTTTACATATATAAATATTAGTACTATAATGACAGCAAATAATACCATATATTGTTTATAAGGAGGCATTTATATTGAGTGAAATTGGTGGTTTTTTAGGCTGGCTTATCATCATAGCCTATGTAGGTACTATACTAAATTATATTTTGAAAGTTGTAAACAAAAAATACGGTAAAAACATTTCGTCCCGCCCTAATGGCAAAAAAATAATGAGCGTTCTTATGAAAGTTTTTATTCGCCAACATCGTTACTGGGGTTTCGCAACCGTACTGTTTTTATTGCTGCATTTTCTGTTGCAGTTTAACCAATTCGGCATTAGTATTACCGGAGTCATCGCCGCTGCTATCCTAATATTACAGGTTTGCTTAGGTATGTACGGAGCATACCTACATAAAAAGCGTACAGGTGCCTGGTTTTGGACTCATCGTGTCATTGCCATTCTCCTTATATTAGGTGTTGCCATACACTTACTTCTCCCAGCCCTAATCTAGCAAATAGACTTGTAAAGTCTCAGTCCTTCCTATCGGCTTTTCCGGAGTAGGAGTAAAGCAAAATATGCTACTCTCCCTAAATGTGGCTGTTGCAAAATAAAAATTTGTCATTCTGAGAGCAAATTCAGCTTGCTGGATTATGCTCGAAGAATCTCACTTTAAAATGAGATTCTTCAAGCTTATATTCAGCTTTGCCGAATTTGCTCTCAGAATGACAGTTTTGCAACAGCCACATTTAGATATTTTTCTTAAGTTACTACTTTAGATATTTTTTCTTAAGTTACTACAAATGTTATTTATTTTCTGTCTTCCATAAACCGTGTAAATTGCAATATTCGTATGTTGCAATAAGCTTTTCATTACTCAGCTCGAAAGTTGCCTTAGGCTTGTCGGATGGAGTTAAATATTTCATCTGGAAACCTTTGTCTGTTTCGATATAAATCCACTGGATATAATGTTCCGGAGTCATAGGATGTTCAACGCTTCCTATTTCTACTGTTACAGAATTACCATCTACTGTTACAACAGGTAAATGCTTTTCCGTTGCAGCTTCAGTTGTATTAGGTACTACTTGGGTCATCTCTTGACCACAGCAAACTAAAGGAGCTCCAGATTCATTGATAAATGTTACAAAGTTACCACATTGTTTACATACAAAAAACTTTGGTTCTTTTTTCATATTTACTTCAATCCTTTCATTTTTAAATTTATTTAATACTGATTTGCGTGTCAAAACTCAAATATAGTTTTAATGAATATAAGCGTTTTGCCACGCAAATCAATACTTAATTTTATATTTTTACATTATAATTTAAACATATGCTATAGGATATCACTTTATTATGTATACTATTAATAATTTTTTGCTAATATTTTAAAGTATGCTTGGGGATGATCGCAGATTGGACATAATTCTGGTGCTTTTTTACCCACATGGATATGACCACAATTAGCACACTGCCATATAGTTTCACCATCTCTGGAGAATACTATTTCATCTTCAACATTTGCCAGTAATTTTCTATACCTTTCCTCATGTTCTTTTTCAATGTTTGCTACACCTTCGAATAAGTATGCAATTTTATCAAAGCCTTCTTCTCTTGCTTCTTTTGCAAATGCTATATACATATCAGTCCACTCGTAGTGTTCACCAGCTGCAGCATCTAAGAGGTTTTCACTAGTTGTTCCAATGCCATCATGAAGTAATTTAAACCAAATCTTAGCATGTTCCTTTTCATTATTAGCAGTTTCTAAAAAGAGCTCTGCTATTTGTTCATATCCTTCTTTTTTTGCTTTAGAAGCATAGTAGGTATATTTGTTTCTCGCCTGAGATTCGCCTGCGAAAGCAGCCATCAAATTTGCTTCTGTTCTCGTCCCTTTAAGTTCTTTCATGTTCATCCCTCTTTCTTTCATTTATTAGATTAATATAGTTTTTAAAAAAGAGAGTAAGTATACAAAATGCTTACTCTCTTAATTATTAAAATTATAACTCTACAAATGCTTCTTTCTCTAAACCACATACTGGGCAAACCCAATCTTCTGGGACATCTTCCCAAGGAGTTCCTGGAGCAATTCCGTTATCTGGATCGCCTACTTCAGGATCGTATACATAACCACAAGGGCATTCATACTTTTTCATAATTGCACCTCCATATTTATCATTCATATTCTATTATTCTCTTTATAATATTATTCAATATCTGTAAAGATGTTGTAATTATAACATATATTGATAAATAAATTCAACACATAATTTATAAAGTTTCTGGTAACAGTTTATAAATAATTTAGAATTCTATTTTAACCTCATCAAGGAAGTCCACCACTTTGCAAGTGGTGGTTGGTACTTACCTGTTTCAGCAGGCGTTCAAACTCCTGCCGAAATGTCATATAGTGGAAATGAGGTTATGGGCAAGTAGCGCAAGTTGATTGCGAATATCAACTTTGGCTTATATAAATATTTAAGGCTCTTTTATTATTTATTATCTGATTCCGAGAACTTTTCAATTCTTGACATCATATTTTTATTGAAATTATCTACTTTTCTGTCATACTCTTCTTCCATAAACCGGGAAGTTAGTAAGAAATCAGCTGTTGCAAGATTATTTGCGATAGGAATATCATATACTACTGCAATTCTTAGTAATGCCTTAACATCCGGGTCATGTGGTTGAGATTCTAATGGATCCCATAAGAATACAACAAAATCGATATTTCCTTCAACTATTCTACAGCCAATTTGCTGATCTCCACCTAAAGGTCCACTGTTATACCCCTTTACCGGAAGACCTGTCTTTTCAGATATGAGTCTTGCTGTTGTACCTGTTCCACATAAAAAATGCCTTTTTAATATATCTTTATTCTTTTCAGCCCATTCTACCAGTTCCTTCTTCTTTCCATCATGGGCTATTAAAGCAATATGTTTCTTCTTCTCAATTTTAAAATAAATATAATCATCTAATAGCATACGTCTCCTCCTGTCGTTTTATTATTAAGTACCAAAACCATTCTTATACAATACTTATCCCATAATATATAAGTATACTATTCTTACAAAGTATGATTTCTTCAATCTTTGATAATAATATCATAGATGATTTATTAATAAAATGCAATTGTAAAGTGAAAAATATATTTTAGGTTCATGATAATTTCATATGAATTTATAGAAACACATGTTGCATTTTTATTCGTTAGTTTATATGAATTTTATATATTTTTTCTTGTCAATTCAATATATTATATGATAAAATAGACTCACTATCATTATTTCATGATTACTTGTAAGTATTTCTATAATTTTTTTACTACTCAGAAGAAATAATAATATATTCATCAAAACTTGTGTAATTATATACCTTGTTTTATATTTTTATTCATTATTTCATATTCATTATCTTTATACACTTTTCTTTCTGTGACCTGTAAACATATTGGGATGTTTTTTATCTCAATTTTCAACTAATTTAAAATATATCTATATATTAGATAGGACAAACAGGAGGTAATTATGAATAATAATCCATTTTCGAAAATTACACCAGAAATATTAGAACTGACAGAATTATGTAATAGTAATAGTAATATTGATCCCAGCCTTTATACAAAATACGATGTTAAGAGAGGACTTCGAGATGTAAGTGGTAAAGGTGTTTTAACAGGGTTAACTGAAATTGCGGAAGTTCGTTCCTATACTATTGTTGATTCAGAATTGGTTCCATGTGAGGGTAAATTATTTTACCGTGGAATTGACATAGAAGATATTGTAAACGGCTTTATTAGCGAAAATCGTTTTGGATTTGAAGAGGTTACATATCTTTTACTCTTTGGTCAGTTACCAGATAAGAATGAACTTCAAAAATTTACAAAGTTATTAGGTGAATATCGGTCATTACCAACTTCATTTGTACGAGATATCATTATGAAAGCACCTAGCCCAGACATGATGAATACTTTAGCAAGAAGTGTTTTAACTTTATACTCCTATGATGACAAGGCAGATGATATATCCATTCCTAATGTTTTAAGGCAGTGCTTACAGCTTATATCCTTATTCCCATTATTATCCGTATATGGATATCAGGCATTTAAACATTATCATGATGGGCAAAGCTTATACATTCATACTCCCGATCCTAATCTTTCTACTGCAGAAATGATTTTACATTTATTAAGACCTGATAGTAAATATACACCATTAGAGGCTAAAATCTTAGACATAGCTTTAGTACTGCATGCAGAACATGGCGGTGGTAATAATTCTACTTTTACAACACATGTAGTTACTTCAACCGGTACGGATACGTACTCTTCCGTTGCTGCCTCATTAGGTTCATTAAAAGGTCCTAAACATGGTGGTGCTAATATAAAAGTAGTAAAGATGTTTGAAGATATGAAGGACAAAGTTTGTGATTGGGAAGATGAAAATGAAATATCCAACTATTTAACAGCTTTGTTGCATAAGGAAGCTTTTGATAAAGCAGGATTAATCTATGGTATGGGCCATGCAGTTTACTCTATTTCTGACCCTAGAGCAAATGTTTTAAAATCATATGTTGAAAAACTAGCCAAGGAAAAAGGCAGGGACGAAGAATATAATCTATACAGTAAGGTAGAAAGACTAGCTGCAGAAGTTATTGCAAAAGAACGTCAAATATATAAAGGTGTCAGTGCTAACATAGACTTCTATAGCGGTTTCGTATACAGTATGCTGGATCTTCCCATTGAACTGTATACTCCAATCTTTGCTATTGCACGTATATCCGGTTGGAGTGCTCACCGCATTGAAGAACTTATTAATGCTGGAAAGATTATAAGACCTGCTTATAAGAGTGTAGCTGTTCCTAAAGAATATATACCTATAAGGGATAGGTAAACGCTAATCTAGTTTATTAATGAAAGATTACAGTTCAACCTGTGTCATCCGATAATTCTGATATTCAGTCATAAGGGGCTGTTGCAAAATAAAAAAATGTCATTCTGAACAAACTTTGTCATTCAGAACAAGCCTTGCCATTCAGAACAAACTTTGTCATTCTGAGCAAGCCTTGCCATTCAGAACAAACTTTGTCATTGCTATGAAAAAGTGTCATTCTGAGCGTAGCGAAGAATCCCTTTCGTTCATAGTGGTGCTGTTAAGCGTGGTAATTCTAAGCAAGCTGAATTATGCTCGAAGAATCTCACCTTAAAAATGAGATTCTTTGCCCAATTTAACTTTGCTGAATTGGGCAAAGAATGACAGTTTTGCAACAGCCCCTTTACACTACTTGCCTGTTACAAAGTAAGGGTTACCCCAGCTTACAGAAGTGGAGGACTATTCTGATACGGGCTAAATTAAAATCGTCGTATATTTCGATATGAATAAGTATAATTAATTAATTTTGAATATCTAGAATAGTGTTAACTAACAGCCAGACATCTATATAACTAAGATTCATATCTGTACCTATATAATAAAAATAGTTATCATGCCAAAAGAATATTTCATTAGCCCTAGTATACAATATCTGATAATTATCATTATTAATATTATAAAAAAAAATAATTTCGGCTTTCACTGTTTTCTAAATTATTACAATATATAAAATCTATCTTATTATCCGTAATATCTTTTGCTTCTAATCTAACAATAGGGTTGTTTAATTCATCAACATAGTAGTTTTCTTTATTGCTATATTCAAATTTAGAATAATCTATTTCCGATAAAATATTTGTTTCTTCAAAAACTTTTAATACTGAAATAAAATTATAATTACTTTTATAGTTAATTTGTATAATATTTTTTGATTTATTAGATAAGACAGATTCTTTTGAAGTGCTTTAGCTCTAAGTGGTAGGTGATTAACGATATCATTCCTAACATGCTATATTTTTTATTATATATTATAACTATTTTAAAGTATATAGTATAGTTGTAAAAAATATTCAGATTTTGGTATTTCATATATTTCACTTCTAGGGTATAATGTAATTGTAACCAGTTACCAGTTAATTGTAAATAAGAAGGATATAATTGTCTTGACTTATTAGCTTAAGGTAATAAATATCGAAAAATCAAGTAACTATGCGATAGGAAGTGCCGTTGTGAGGGTTATCTTGAATAATTCAAGTTAAATTTAGAATTGCAGGGTGAAATTAATGAGGAAAAGATGTTTATTGATAGTTCTTTTTATAATAATAACATTGATAGTATTTTATTTTTTCAAGCCTAATTATATTAAACTTGAAATTGATAAAAAATTGAACGACCTTTATATTACATTCATTGAGTTTGATGTTAAAGATGGTGAGCCAATAATAAGGTATACTAATTATACCATAAAGATTAATGATATACGGTATAATTATATTAAAGAAGTCCTGGAAGAACAAAAATTTTATCATAGCATAAAAGGAGTTTTTGATAAAGATAGCGGGGAAAAAGATATTTCATGGCAAATTCAAATATACGCAAATACGACATACACTTTTATTACATCAAATGGAAATGTTAGATTTTATAGATATACAGAAGAGACGCGTGAAAATGCAAAACATGAGGACGTAACATTATATAGTTTAGGAAGAAATAAAATTGATAGAGCTGAGACCATTAAAAAAAGTATTTTAGAAATAGTTCAGGAGAATTAAAGCTCTTTTACTTTCTGCAAATTAATCTTTATTCGGTATCCATAGGAGGGATAATTGGTTCCCTCCTATTACTTTCATAACGCTTGCATAGAATCTGAAAACAGGGAACGATGAAATATTTGGAAACATGAAATATTCTATATTCATATATATTATCAGATTGGCAATATCCTTTTCCATATAATTTACTTGACTAAATCATAGCTTTCGCCAATCATTCTTTCTATTTCTTTTCTTGGTATGCTTCCATCAAGAATAATTGTATTCCAGTGTCTTTTATTCATATGATATCCTGGTATTACCGCTTTATAGGCATTCCTCCAGAATTCAACCCATTCAGGAGCACATTTGATATTAATACATATAGAACCATTTCTTTCATATATGAAAGCAAAGGATTTTTTATTCCTTTTACAGCGCATGACAGTCATATTGTCATCGTGAAAAGGATAATCCTCATAAACGTCTTGAAATTTTTTACAATAATCAATTACTTCTTTTTTTGTTAACACTTGACGCCTCTTTATATTACATATTTCGAAATCTTTTATAGCGTTCTGCTACAATTTCTTCTTTTGATTTTTCTTTATAACGTGTTACAAATGCAATAATTCCATCTCTTATAGATGCTGCAACCATGTCAATGTTTTCTACACATAGCGGTTCAGTTTCTGGAAATACATGCTCAATAATCTTCATATTTTTTAAATCATCAGCGGTAATTTTCATAACTTCTGCTGCTTCATTTGCTCGCTTACTGTCTTTCCACAGAATAGAAGCAAAGCCTTCTGGTGATAAGATGGAATAAGTAGAATTTTCTAGCATCCATACTTCATTGGATACTCCTAAAGCAAGTGCACCACCGCTTCCGCCTTCACCAATTACAATAGATAGAATAGGTACTTTTAAGCCAGACATTTCAAAGAGGTTTCTTGCAATAGCCTCTCCTTGACCTCTTTCTTCTGCTTCAATACCACAATAGGCACCTGGTGTATCAATAAAACAGATGATAGGACGATTGAATTTTTCTGCCTGCTTCATAAGACGAAGTGCTTTACGATATCCCTCAGGGCACGGCATTCCATAATTTCTTTTTTTATTTTCTTTCAGATTACGCCCTTTTTGTTGTCCGATTACGGTAAATGATACATCATCTATGGCTGCAAGTCCGCCGACAATGGCTCCATCGTCACGGCATAAACGATCTCCATGTAACTCCATAAATTTATTAAATATGGCACCGATATAGTCAAGGCTTGTTGGACGTTCTTTCCCTCTGGCTATTTGAACACGGTCCCATGCAGTTAATTCACTTGACATACTACACCTCCAGTTTGAGATTCTTCGGACTTTGTCTTCAGAATGACTTGTTTTGATGACAATCAACTCTTAATTAAAATTGATAAAGTCTGCTTTAATTTACTACGTTTCACAATTTTATCAATAAATCCATGTTCTAATAAGAATTCTGCTCTTTGGAATCCTTCCGGAAGTTTTTGTCCTATAGTCTGTTCAATAACTCTTGGTCCAGCAAAACCGATTAGTGCACCTGGTTCAGCCAAAATAACATCACCTAACATTGCAAAGCTTGCCATAACGCCCCCTGTTGTAGGATCGGTTAAAACTGCTACGTACAAAAGCCCTTCCCCATCGTGTTTTTTAAGTGCTTGTGAGGTTTTAGCCATCTGCATAAGAGATACGATACCCTCCTGCATTCTGGCTCCACCGGAACAGCAGAATATTATAAGAGGCAGTTTCTTTTCGGTAGCTCCTTCAATTAGCCTAGTTATTTTTTCTCCAACTACTTCTCCCATACTTCCCATTAAGAAATCAGAGGACATAACCCCTATGGCTACATTCGTACCATTAATGATTCCTTCACCGGTTATGACTGCTTCATCCAGATTTGTTACTGTTTTTACGTGTTTTAATTTCTGTTTATATCCTGGAAAGTTTAATGGATCACTAATTGGCAGTTCTTCATTCCATTCTATGAAACTTCCTTTATCTAATACCATGCTTAATCTTTCTCTTGGGCTTATTCTAAAATAACTTCCGCAATTTGGACATATATAATAGTTGGAGACAACATCTTCTGCATATAAAATTTCATTACATTTTACACATTTTTGAAACAAGCCATCTGGTATTTGAGCTGAATTAAGCATCTTTTTTGATTGAGAAGATGTCTTTTTAAACATATCTTTTAACATGATTTCACTCCATTCTACTCATGTTTCATTTACTTTTTCATAACCTTATTTCTTCAATAATCTTTCAATAAATCCGGTATCTATGTTTCCTTCTTTAAAGTCATTATTATTAATTAATTGATATTGAAAATCTATGTTAGAGTCGATTCCTTCAATTACTAATTCTCCTAATACACCACGCATTTTTGCTATAGCATCTTCACGACTTGTATCATGTACCATAACTTTTGCTATTAATGAATCATAGGTTGCAGGAATTTTATATCCGGTATATAGTGCCGTGTCGATACGAACTCCCTTACCACCTGGCATATGAAAGCCGGTAACTAATCCCGGTGATGGAGCAAAGTTCTTGTAAGGATTCTCAGCATTGATTCTACATTCAATTGCATGGCCTTGTATTTTAATGTCTTCTTGTTTGTAAGAAAGTTTTACACCATTGGCAATATTAATTTGTTCTTTTATTAAATCAATTCCAGTAACCAGTTCTGTTACACCGTGTTCAACCTGGATTCTTGTATTCATCTCGATAAAGTAAAAGTGATTGTTTTCATCCAATAGGAATTCAATGGTTCCTGCATTACAGTAGTTTGCTGCTTTTGCAGCTTTCACCGCAGTCTCACCCATTTCTTTTCTAAGGTTATCGTCAATTGCAGCGGAAGGGGATTCTTCAATCATTTTTTGATGTCTTCTCTGCAAGGAGCAGTCTCTTTCCCCCAAATGTATTATATTCCCATAATTGTCTGCTAATATTTGAAATTCAATATGTCTTGCTTTGGCAATGTATTTTTCAATATACATAGTATCATCGCCGAATGCATTCTTCGCTTCCTGCTGTGCCGTTTCAAAATGATGTACAAATTCTTCTTCTGAAGTGACAATTCGCATGCCTTTGCCACCTCCTCCTGCAGAAGCTTTGATCATAACAGGATAACCCATTTTGTCTGCAATCACTTTACCATCCTTAGCAGAATACACTGCTTCTTTGGTGCCTGGCACCACAGGTACCAAAGCCTCCATCATGGTTTTTCTTGCTTCTGATTTATTACCCATTTTATCAATTACTTCACCAGATGGACCGATGAATGTAATATTACATTTTTGACACAAGTCTGCAAATTTACTATTTTCAGATAAGAAGCCAAAACCAGGATGTATAGCATCTGCACCGGTTGCATAGGCAGCGCTTAAGATTCGGTCCATTCTTAAATAACTATCTTTGGCCGGAGCCGGTCCAACACATATGGTTTCATCCGCTAACTGAGCATGCAGGGCATCTTTATCCGCCTCCGAACAAATAGCTACGGTTCCAATGCCCATCTCTCTACAGGCACGAATAATACGAACCGCTATTTCACCACGATTGGCTATTAAAACTTTTTTAATCATATACTATCCCCAATTCTGACGCACTAGCGCCTTTAATAATGATGGAAACTTTGTTTGCCAACACAAAGTTCTGATCCCATTGTATGCCGCATCTGCTTGCAGACGTGGCACTGCCATCAATCAGGGTATGAATTATGCTTTTCAATAATTCATACTGACTTCCAGAATCTTAGGCTATAGCAAAGACTAATTCTGCCTCAGCAAATACCTTATTTTCATCATAAGCCTTAGCGCTTGCAACTCCTATATTTCCTTTTTGTTTAATCAGTTCTACCTCTAAGGTTAATATGTCTCCAGGTAATACTTTATTTCTAAATTTTGCTTTATTAATTCCTCCAAAGTAAGCGTTTTTCCCTTTATTTTCTTCCACAGATAAACATATAACTGCTCCTACCTGTGATAAGGCTTCAATAATAAGTACGCCTGGCATAACTGGCTCTTCTGGAAAATGACCTGTGAAAAATGGTTCATTGTAAGTAACACATTTTCTGCCTACTGCACGTTTACCAGGCTCTAATTCATCAATTCGGTCTATTAGTAAAAATGGGCTTCTTTGGGGGATTATTTTTTGTATATCCATTACGTTTAGCATATATTTTCTCCAATCTTTCTTCCATAACTTTTATCCTAGTGAACTTGTTCGTCGCTTTTAGCCTACTAAGCCAAATTAGGACTTACGGGTACTTGAAGTTGACCTAGGGGAGTGTTCTTGTTGTATGAGATTCTTCGTTCAAATTCAACGCGTTGAATTTTCACTCAGAATGACATATTTCTATAATGGTTTTAGGCTTACTAATGGCTGGCCATATTCAATCATGTCTTTATTCATTACTAGGATTTCTTCCACTATGCCATCATACTCGGATTCAATTTCATTCATTAATTTCATAGCTTCTACTATACCAATAACCTGACCTTTTTTTATTACATCACCAACAGATATATATGGTTCGCTTCCTTCGGCTTTTGCTATATAGAAGGTTCCTACCATTGGTGAAGATATAATTAGATTATTAGACTTGTTTGAGTTTTCTGGCTGATTGGTATCGACGGCGATTTGGGCAGGTGCACTTCCCGGAGTATCATGATATTGGCCATTACGATTAATCTGCAAGGATAATCTGCTGCCTTCTTCTTCATATTCAAAAGATGTTAAAGATGATTCGGATACTGTTTTAATTAACTTAATTATATTCTCCATTTCCATGGTTAATTTCCTCCTAGCCTACATACTTCTTAACTAATAAGCTTCCGTTATGTCCACCAAAACCCAATGAATTACTGATTGCATAATTCACTTCTTTTCCAGTTTCTGGTTCTTTCGTATAATTTAAATCTAATTCTTCATCAGGAATCTGATATCCAACGGTAGCATGGATGTAATTTTCCATAACAGATTTTATACAAGTAATGAATTCTACTGCACCAGCTGCACCTAATAAATGTCCTGTCATGGATTTAGTTGAATTTACATTTAATCTATATGCATGGTCGCCAAAGGCTTTCTTGATTGCTCTAGTTTCAAATAAATCATTGTGATGAGTACTCGTTCCATGAGCATTTACATAATCAACATCTTCAGGTTTAATACCTGCTTCGTTAATTGCAAATAACATAGCTCTTGCTGCACCGTCTCCGTCTTCGCTTGGAGAAGTTATATGGTAAGCATCACAAGTTGCACCATAACCAACAAGTTCTCCTAAGATGTTAGCACCTCTTGCTACGGCATGTTCATAAGATTCTAATACAACTACACCTGCACCTTCGCCCATAACGAATCCACTTCTTTCTTTGTCAAATGGAATAGAGGCTCTGGTTGGATCTATTGCTGAGGTAAGAGCTGTTAAAGAACTAAATCCTGCAATTCCAAGGGGAGTAATGGCTGCTTCTGTACCACCTGCTATCATTACATCTGCTTCATTACATTGAATATAACGGTATGCATCACCTATGGAGTGTGTTCCGGTAGCACAGGCAGTTACGATGTTGGTACACTTTCCTCTTAAACCATAAGCAATGGCAACATTTCCGGCAGCCATATTAGAAATCATCATAGGTACTAAAAGGGCAGACACTCTCTTAGGGCCTTTTTCTAATAACCTTTCATGGTCTTTTTCAATTGCCTGGAGACTTCCGATACCAGAACCGACGGATACACCGATTCTTGTTGTGTCTTCCTTCTCTAAATCTAGTTTAGCATCTGCAATAGCCTGACCAGCAGCTGCCACAGCAAATTGTGAGAATTTTTCCATTCTTTTTGCTGCTTTTGGATCCATATACTGTGTAGGGTCAAAATCATCTACCTGAGCGGCTAATTTTACTTTATATTCTGTTGTGTCAAAATATGTCAATGGCTTAATAGCCACCTTTTGTGCTTTGATGTTATCCCAAAATGTGTCAATATCATTGCCAAGTGGGGAAATAATCCCCATACCTGTAATTACTACTCTTTTCATTTTTATCTCCTTTATTTTATACGAAAACCCTGGCTGTTGAAAAATCTATCAGGCATACTACATGCCAAGTCCTCCATCTACCTGAATGGTCTGACCGGTAATATAAGGTGCTTTATCGGAAGCCAAAAATGCAACTGTTTCTGCAATGTCTTCAACTTCTCCCAATCTCTTTAATGGGATTAATTCGGCTACCTTTTCTTTCAAATCTTCCCTTAATACTGCAGTCATATCTGTATTAATATAGCCGGGAGCTACTGCATTAACAGTAATTCCTCTGGAGCCTAATTCTTTGGCTAAGGACTTTGTGATACCGATAACCCCTGCTTTTGCAGCGCAATAATTTGCCTGTCCAGGATTACCAACTACACCGGATATGGAAGATATATTGATGATTCTGCCTTCCTTTTGTTTTAACATAATTTTGGAAACTTGTTTTAAGCAGTTGAATACGCCTTTTAAGTTTGTATTAATTACTGCATCAAATTCTTCTTCTGACATTTTTAAAATCAGATTATCTCTTGTGATTCCTGCATTATTTACTAATATATCAATTCTTCCATATTCTTTTATGATATTAGAAAACATTGTTTTCACTGCTTCAAAGTCAGCTACATCTGCCTGATAGGCTACAGCAGTTCCACCATTTTCTATAATTTGATTTACTACTTCATCTGCTTTTCCTTTTGATCCACAGTAATTTATGACCACTATTGCACCATAATGAGCAAGGGTAAGAGCTATTGCTCTTCCTATTCCTCTGCTGGCACCTGTTACCAAAGCAACTTTATTCTTTAGCATGATAGTACCTCCTGTAACTTCTCTAAATCTCTTACATGTTCTATATTGATTACTTTACATGATTTATCTATCTTTCTTATAAAACCAGTTAGTGTTTTTCCTGGACCTATTTCGATAAAGGTATCTACTCCATCTGCAATCATATTTTCAACACTTTGCTGCCATTTTACAGAAGAATAAACCTGCTTTCCTAAAAGTTCACTTATATTTTTATTACTTTTTATAAATTCTGCATTTACATTTGTAACATAAGGTATACTAGGGTTATAAATTGTAATATCACCTAATATTTCATATAACTTCTCTCCTGCTTCTTTTAGCATAGGAGAATGAAAAGGTCCGCTTACATTAAGAGGGATTACTCGTTTGGCACCCTTTTCCTTTAATGCCTCACTTGCTCTCTCTATTGCTTCTTTTTCTCCAGAGATTACCGTTTGACCTGGGCAGTTATAATTGGCAACGATTACAGTCCCCTCTGTTTCCTCACATACTTTTTCAATGGTTTCATTATCTAAGCCAAGAACTGCTGCCATACCTCCAATTCCTGGTTTCACAGCGTTCTGCATTAATTTTCCTCTTTGACGGACTACTTTAATTCCTTCTTCAAAGGTCATAACGCCACTTGCCATCATGGCAGGATATTCACCTAAGCTTAATCCTGCACAAATATCAGGTTCTATGCCAGATTTATTTACCTGCAACAGCATAGCCATACAGGTTGTAACCATTGCAATCTGCGTGTATTCTGTTATATTAAGATGTTCATTTTCCTCAAAACAAAGTGCTGCCATGTCCATTCCTAATATACTGGCAGCCTTTTCGTATATGTCCTTTGAATCTTCAAAGTTATCATAAAAGTCTTTGCCCATGCCGGCATATTGCGCCCCTTGACCTGGAAAGATAAATGCGATTTTTCCCATACTTATATTCTCCCTTTATTGTTAGACTTCATTATTTATTTAATTTTGTCCAAAGGTAAAGCTGATTTACCCTGATTAACGATATTGTCAGGCTTCATTACTTATTTAACTTTGAGAAGTTTATCTGCTTCTTCAATGATTTCACTAATAATTTCTTTACAAGATTGTTCTTTGGAAACTAAACCGGCAATTTGTCCTGCCATAACTGATCCATTGTTAATATCACCTTCAACAACCGCTTTTCTTAAAGAACCAAGAGTTAGAAGTTCTAATTCTTCAAAGCTCTTTCCTTCTTGTTCTAATTTACTATATTGTCTTGTCATCTGATTACGTATGGAACGTACAGGATGACCTGTTGATCTTCCGGTAACTGTTGAATCAATATCTTTGGAATCAATAAGACGTTTTTTATAATTAGGATGAACAATGGATTCATGAGATACAACAAATCTGGTTCCTATTTGCCCAGCTTCTGCACCTAGCATAAATACAGCAGCAAGGCCCCTTCCATCACCAATTCCACCAGCTGCAATAACTGGAATACTTACTGCATCTACGATTTGCGGGATTAAGGCCATAGTAGTTAATTCCCCAATATGACCACCTGCTTCGCATCCTTCAGCTACAACTGCATCTGCCCCATACTTTTCCATCCTTTTTGCTAAAGCAACGGAAGCTACTACTGGAATCACTTTTATTCCTGCTTCTTTCCATATAGGAATGTATTTTTCAGGATTTCCTGCACCAGTTGTAACTACTGCTACTTTTTCTTCTATTACCAGGTTAGCGATTTCAGAAGCATAAGGGCTAAGAAGCATAATATTTACACCAAAAGGCTTATCTGTTAATTCTTTTGTTTTTCTAATTTCTTCTCTTACCACTTCCACAGGTGCGTTACCGGCTGCAATGATACCTAAGCCCCCTGCATTAGATACACCAGCAGCCAAATGATGTTCAGCAACCCATGCCATACCACCTTGAATAATTGGGTATTCAATATTTAATAATTCACTAATACGTGTCTTCATTTGATATCCTCTATTCCTTATCTAATTCATATAACAACTTCTTTATAGCTTGGAGATTCTTCGCCTTTCAGGCTCAGAATGACAATATTATTTTTGATTCTTCGGTTTTTAGGTCCAGAATGACAATGTTATTTTTGATTCTTCATCTTGGGAACTCAGAATGACAATATAATTACTCTATCCCTTTTTCTTTTAAGTAATTAACAACTTCTTCTACTGTATTAATACTAGCTAAATCTTCTGATGGAATCTCAATATCAAATTCTTCTTCTAATGCCATTACAACTTCGAATAAGTCTAAGGAATCTGCTCCTAAATCATCTTTAAATGAGGATGAAAGTGTAATTGTGCTTTCCTCTACATTTAATTGTTCTGCAATGATTGATTTAATTTTCTCTAACATTTCTTTTTTCTCCTTTAAAATCGTTTAATAAATTACCTGTATTCTCTTTTTAAATAATTTTATGCCACTTTTGTGCCGCACTATTAGTATGATTATAATGCTTAAAATTACTACAAATGTGGCAGCTATTCCCGAAATAACCTTAATTAGGTTTCGGATATTCTTTTTAAATATGCTGATACTTAATCCACGTGTATTTAAATTATAATCTTCCTTATCCTCTGTTGATGTGTCAGAAGTATCTGTATTTAAATAGTCAATATGGTTCTTTAAGGATTCCATTATATGTTTATTACCATATTCAACTATGTTATTATGATACGTTTTACCTGTTTCAATACTATCTTTCCTACTATCTGATTCCCTATTATCCTGTTCTGATGATTTTTCATATTCATTTTTATTAGAAAGAGATTGAAAGAAAGAGTTACCATTTTGTTGTTTTATTATCTTTTTTAATACTATACCAAGAAAAGATAGAATGCCTTTTTTCATATCTTTTTCCATGTAGTTATCTTGTAATAATTCAGGACTTAATTGTCCAATTATATTAATTAATAATGCTTCGTCCATGTTAACCTCTATTTCCGGCGCTTTAGCGCCTTTCTAATATATCCCTTTCTCAAATTCCTTTTTCATCTTTGTCCTTAATCTTGACAATCTACTGTCTACTGCAGTAACCGTCATTTTTGTTGATTTTGCAATATCCTTTGAGGATTGTAAATAAAAATATTTACGTATCACCAGCTCTTTATCAATTTCTTTTAAATGACCAATAATGTTACTTAATTGTTTAATATTTTCCTTACTAAACACCTTCCCCTCTACATTTTGGCTATTATCAATATAATATTTTGCAATATCAGAAATATCGTCAGGAAGCTCACTTTCTTCTCTTCTGCTTAAATCACGAAGTTTATTAATAGCTGTGTTACGCAAGATTATTTTTAGGTATGTTTTTAATGAAGCCTTTTCCATATCATATTGTTCTATATGATTCCAGATTTTTAAATAGGTATCATTGACACATTCCTCAATATCTCTTGAGCGGCTACCAAGTATAGTCTTTGCTATATGTATTAACAATTTTTCATACTTGTCAGCTAGTTTAGACAAACCTAATTCATTCTTTTCATAAATTAAGTCTATAATGGCCTCATCCTTCAAGTTTAAGCCTCCTTCCAAAACACTCAATTACTTATACACACAAATTTTGATTTTCTTGCAAAAATATTTGAAATTAATTTGAAATTCAAAGTATATTTTATTCTAATGATTTTATAGTGTATTTATAATAATTTAAATATAGATTTTGTGGTAAACTTTTAAAATTTTTCCATATACAATTTTTATTATGTACTGATGTATAGGTTTAAGTCAATATCTTTTTATGGTTTTTTTGTAATTACGTATAGTACTATATGGGAAAATAAAGGAGAAAAGTAAAAGAGGCTGAGATATCATAGTCTTAATAAACCCTGAAAAGGATTCGGTGTATAATAATACAGTTTGGCGTCGACTATCCAATCTAACCTTTGTAATCTTTCTAGTGGGTATACTTAAAGAAGATTAGATTTGCACATTTCATGAAGCGAAGCGTTTTGAACATGCAAGGGAAAAGCAGCCAAATATATTATTTTATTATACATTGAATCCTATCCACAGTGTAAATAAACTATTATGCAAAGCCTCTTATTGCTTGTTATAATTCAGCCTGTGGGATGTCACAGGCTGAACTGTTATTATTACTTCTTTCTTTACTCATTTAAACCATCATATATAGTATTCAGTAATTTATTATTATAATCCTGGCCTAATTCCCAAATCATCGCTCCTCCAAGTCCTTTCTCATTAACATAATTAGCTTTTATCTTTATAGATTTCTCACCGTCAAATGAAATAAATGTGGTACCATTAAATAGCCATGGAACCTTTGACTTTGTATGAAAATAATGTTTGTAACCCGGAGTATTTATATAGTATTCTATTAAATCTGCATAGCTTATTTGATTTAACCTGGAAAAGGGCTGATATAAACCATGATTAATGTCAGGTACATCTTCATATAAATGACCATAGAAAGGAATTCCCACTATTATTTTATTTTTTTGCAATCCTTCTTTTAACCATGCATAAATGCCTGCATCAACGCTCCATTTATCTTGGGGAGATACATCATTATTAATAAAGAGTGGCGAATTAAAGTCTGTATACTGGTCCATAGGACCATGAATATCATAAGACATTACATTTACATAATCTACATAATGGCTTAGTTTTTTAACTTCTATATTGTTCAAATAACTAATATCGGTAGCCCCTGCAAAAGTAAGTATATAATCTTTCCCATCTATTTTTCCCCTGGCATCGAGTTTTTCTCTTAGTTTTTTCATTAAAAGAGTAAAATTTTGCTTATCCTCGTTCCTGGTTATATTGGTTGGAAGACCGCCACCTACAGGATACTCCCAATCAATGTCTATCCCATCCAATTGATATTTAACAATAAAATCTACACAGCTATCAGAAAATATACTACGGGATTCTTCAGTTGGTGCAGCATCCGAAAAACTTTCTGACCAGCTCCATCCCCCAACAGAAATTAATATCTTAAGTTCTGGGTTTATTTTCTTTAAGCTATTTAATTGTTTTATATTTTTTTCATCTACATCAGGAAAACCAAGTGTTATCTTTAGGTCACTTCCTATGTTTGCAAAGGCATAATTAATATGAGTTAATTTTTCTGCATCGATTTTCTCAGGGGAAAAACCGGAATGGCTGGACCAGGCTGCATAATAACCAACTATTTTTTTTGCTTTGACTTCTTGATTTGTCTGTGTAATATTGAAAACTATTATAATGATAAGTAATATAGATAATAGTACCCCTATGGATAAAAGCAATAATTTAGATATATCTTTATGCATTCTCATGAAGATTCTCCTCTATAAACTATTTATAAGTGCATAAGTCCGTTTTTATAAGAGCATTTCATATCATATAGATTATTCTATACTTCTTAATTTTATGTCCTTAATCAAAGTGGATATTCGCAACAGGAGACTTCCCTGGTGATGTTAAAGAAGAACCTTTCCTGTTAAGGGTTGGTTTCCATCCGAATTAAGACTATCTCTTGAAGTACCAGTATGTGTATTGTTGGTTAAGTTGTCTGTTATGTTATTTTTTTGCATAATCTTCCCCAAAATAGTTGTGATATTTCCGGTTTTATTTGTACTGTCCATATTATTTTTAAGTTTGCCCTGATTTACTTCAGAATTTAATTTTTTAGCCTCATTTAAGGCGTAATCTTGCTTGGGCTCTGCTAGTACTTTATTAGCAATATAGAATGCCAAAAAGCCTAAAACAATTGCAATAATTAGAATTATAAAAGCATAGAGAAAGCTTGGTCTTCTCCCTCTTCTTCGCTTTCCTTTTTTTCTTCCACTATAGGCATTATTATAATTTAGATACATATCTTTTTTCTTCATCTTTTCTCCTATTTGTATTCCTATTGTGTCATCCTATTGTAAAATTGTTTGCCTCATGAGTATTCTTATGTAGAAAAAATAGGACATAATTGTTAGATATTATGGTTCATTTGCGAAATAATAATTCAATATTTTTTATTATTTAAAGATTAGTATAATTGACTATAAGATATTTTTCTGATGGTATATAGTATAACATGATTTTACACTTCGTTCTACTATGACTTAGACGTTAACAAGGCTTTAATTATCCGATATCTAGGTGAAATTAAGTCTAAATTATGGTATCAAGGATTTGTAAAGTCAAAAAGCTGGAATTAAAATATGAAAATTAAAATAAATTTACGTGTGAATGACTATCTTACTTCCTCAGCTATGCCGGGCGAAAAAACGCAACCCCCATGGCGCCTTTGCCACGGGGGTTGTATTAAAAAGGGGAGGATAAGAATTTGAGGTTTCATATGGACTCACCCTGTGTTATATGGTGTATCAGAAGGGAATATACTGGGATTTGTAATTCGTCTTGTTACATCCTGTGGTATAAAAATTGCGTAGAATGTTGCGTATAGACGAGGAAATAGCATAGAATTAATATCATGTTCGATTGTATCCATAGGGATTATATGGTAAGATAAATATAGGAGTAATCGGGGCAAGGTGTGTTAGCCTCCCGGAAGGGAGGTGGTGCCAATGAATTATGTTACATACAGTGATTTATTTACATTTGTATTAGTAATCATTGCACTGCTTACCTATTTAAATAATAGGAATAATAAGCAAAAAAAATAACTGCCCCTTGTCTTGCCGGACACCTAAGGGCAGTTACTAAACTGTAATTAGGAGGCTAACCACTTTGTGGTCGGTTACTCCTTTTCTTATATTCACTATAACATGGTTTTAAGTGAATGTAAAGTTATAGTTCGCTCACCCATATAATTATTATACGAGCGAATAAAATACATTACATTCCATTGTGCAACGAAGTACTCAAATTGGAGCATAAAAAAACTGCTTTTGAAAATTGCAATTATAGAAAGAAATCAAAAAGAAATTGACGGGGTAATCCGATGCTTTGGTGATTTATTAAGTAAGATGAACGGAGCCGATGCATATGAGATTTATTCTTTTGCTGACAATAGACCAATAGCTCATCAACGGTTTATTATAAAGTTGGAAGCATTTAGAATTACCAATTATTATATGGATGATGAAGAATTCAATTTTACTTGGGTAGAATTATATGAGCTTATTTGCCAATGGGTTGAAGGTGAAAACTCGACAGTAGTTATAGGGGGTCACATATTTTCTGCCCTTGAAGGAAGCTATTTGCGTATTTCACAAGATCAACTTATTGAAATCATATGTAACTGTATTCATAATAATAAACGTCGATTTTATAACGAAATATTTAAACTGATTCGCAAATGTGTAAACCTTGACCAAGCATCCCCAGAAAATGTAGCCAATTTATTGGAAGTCATTATAAATATCGTGCGAAATCCAGATGAAAGGACGCATATTTATAGCCTAGAAGCCTAAACTGAAAACCGCCAAATCGATGATGACGAATCTTAACGAGACAAATCTAAGATTTTCTATTCTTCTTTTGTATAATTGCTTAGGCGAAGATATAACGGCAGGACTGCTCAATGTACTGGCAGATATAGGAGGTGATGTTTTGTCAAATAGAAAAACTAGTGCAGCATTTTGAATTACCTAGAAGCTAACAACTCATCTATATCTGACATTCAGATAGAACATATAATATTACATCAGGCAATAGAATGGCGTGTGGAACCCGATTTGGATATTCGCTGGCATGCGGTTCAAATTCTTTTTTATTATTGTGAAAAATAGAGATTAAGAATGTTGTATGTAATCAATTAGTCAAGCTAATGGATATAGATAATGTCTACATAAAAAATAGAATATTGAGGAATGTCCATTATTTAAGCAATAAATTTATATTATAAATCAATTATATGAAACTTTTAAAACCCAGTAAATAAGCCTATCACAAACAAAAGCAAAAGACCCATCACGCATTGTGATAGGTCTTTCACTAAAAAGGGGAGGATAAGTATTTAACTTTTCTTTGGTGTTGGTTGCGCAATCGTTTAACAAAGTTCTCATTTGTTGAAACGATCATAATTGGAGGGGGGATCCAATTATTGAATAAGATTACGCATCTTGTGTTATCTAATTTTATATGAATTAGATTAACTATAGTATGATACTGGTATTATATTTTTATACATAAAATAAATGAAAATTATTATTTATTCTAAAAGAATATTACAGATTATATTTTTTAGTCAATTAATTACTTGACGTAGCTTTCAAACCATGTTAAGTTATTAAAATATGATATACTTTAACGGATAGAAATCTGACTTAGCAGAAAGTGTATATCTGCTTTGTTGAATGGGAGAAACAGAAAGGAAGAAAGAAATGAGCTTATTACAAGAGTGGAGAGCTATTGCCTACGAACAAGAAAAAACTCCAAAGGAAGATCAACTATTTTGGGCAAATTATTTTAATATTGAAAAAGGTATCTACGAGCAGCTTCTAGCTGATCCTAATACTGTAGTAGAAGGAACAGTAGAAGAATTAGCTTCAAAATATAATACAAATTTATCTATGATGGTAGGTTTTCTTGATGGTATTAACGATAGCTTAAAAGTTCAAAACCCAATTGAGGAAATGGAGGCTACTACAAAAGTTAATTTAGGTTTTGACCTTGAAAAATTATACTTCAACATGGTAGGAGCTAAAGCTGAATGGTTATATGAATTACCAGCTTGGGATAATCTTTTACCGGAAGATAAAAGAAAAGAGTTATTTCGTACTTCTAAATTATCTGGTACTGTAATCAAAGATAAGAAAATTGGAAGAAACGACCCATGCCCATGTGGTAGTGGCAAGAAATATAAAAAATGTTGTGGTGCAAACCTATAAGAAGTTATTAATGCCCTTGTTCTCTTGTTGTATTAATAAAAATGCACAATAAAAAATGATTATCCAAACTGTCCAAGGTTAAGGATAATCATTTTTTATAACCATTTTGGGAAAGTATAAGTTTTAACCTTACCTAATATTGCTGATAAAATAAGGCTTTAATACTCTCCTACGTTTTAATACATACTGCTGCTGTTTCATTAGGTTATCATACACATTCACCAATTGCTTACCTACTTCTTTTATATCATTTTCTTTCACTACTTCATATCCCTGCTCTACTAAAGGTGGAAGGGTATGATTCATGATACCTTGTATCTTATTTTCAAATTGAAGCAAATCTTTTCCAGTATATATATTTACTCCATCTTTAAACCAACCTTGATAAATTGGGATGTCACGTATTAATACCGGGATTTTCATGGATAAGGCTTCTAATAATACAATACCTTCCGTTTCTTCATGGGTAAGGAATAAGAATAAATCACTGCCACTATAGGCATCTTTTAGTTCTTCCCTGCTTACGTAACCTGGAAAATAAAGATTAGGCAGCTTGGTTTCCACTGCTTTTTTTACTTCACTTGTTACAGTACTTAAATTGGTGTATCCAAACCATATGAATTTATATTCAGGCATTTCTTTTGCCAATTCAACAAAATCTAAGATACCTTTTCTTTCAATGTATAATCCTACCGAAATAATAATTTTATCTTGCTGGTTAAAATGATATTTTTCTCGAAAACGCCTGCCACCTTCTTCATCTCTTTTAAAAAAGTTTAAATCTATACCATTGGAAATATTAACGATTGGCTTTTTTAAACCATATCCTTCTAATATTCTTTTGGAATATGGGGTAGGTGTTATGACCACATCTCCACTGTTATAACATTTCATCAGCCATTTTTTAAAAAAAGGTGCAATAAAATTGGAACCACGGAAAGAATTTTTAAAATCCTCTTCTGTAGAATGTGCATGATACACTACCTTTTTCCCTTTTGCCTTGGCTATTTTAGCCATAAGAAGAGAACTTGGAAAGACAGTATTAATATGTACAATATCATACTCCTCTTTTTTATTAGTAGTGTAAGAGATATGATTATCTTCTAATGCTTTGATTTGATGATAAATTGCCCTTCCTACACCACTTTTTTCAACCATTTTAAGATGGTCGGAATGTAACAATATTTTCATGTATATTCTCCTCTAACTATTTATTAGATTAAATTTAATAAGTAGCTTCTAATAGTTGTCAAACCAAGGCTATAAATTGCAATAGACGCTGGTTTTCCAAGTAATATAATTGTCACAAACTTTTTTAATTTCATCTTTGTAAGACCTGCAACATAACAAAGCAAATCATCTGGTGCAACTGGAAAAAATATTGCCAAGGCAAACATAGTATCAAATTTCCTACCTCGATTAATCCAACCAATATATTTGTTATATGCTTTTTCTCCTATAATTCCTTTTACAAAATCCTTTCCGTATTTTTTAGAAAGTAGAAATACTATAATGGAACCAAGACATATTCCAATATAATTATATAAAAAACCAATCCATGGACCAAAAATTACAATTCCTGCAACGCATCCAACTGCTCCCGGTATAATGGGCACTACAACCTGAGCAATCTGTATTAAAACAAATATCAGACCTGACCATATTCCAAAGCCTAATATAAATTTTCGAAATGTTTCTGTAGAAGAAAACAATCCGGTTTTATATCCATATATAATGAAAATACAAAATATGATTAATCCTATCCAAGTACTGAATTTTAATAAAAAATTTAGAATTTTTCTTCGCATCTTATCCTTTTTCCTTATTCTATATTTATTCTTCCCTTTTCCTTAGTATAAAGGATGTATGTAAATTATAAGTAACTTTTTGATGAACTTTATATTATATTAATCTTTAGATTTTCTTACAATTCCAAGTTTAATTAAAATTGGTAATTTATGTTTTGGATAATCACCTCCATTTGTTTCTAATAATAATATTCATATTACGTTGTTTTCAGCTGCATAAAAATTTTTATCATTAATTTGTTTCTATTAATAATAACGATATTACGTTAAAAAAATCTTCAATTAAAAGTCTTCAGTAAAAAGTTTTCAATAAAAAGTCTTCAATAAAAAGTCTTCAATAAAAAGTCTCTAATAAAAAAATCTCCAATAAAAAAATGGGGGCTGTTACAAAACAAAAAATTTGTCATTCTGAGAGCAAATTCAGCTTGCTGAATTATGCTCGAAGAATCTCACTTTAAAATGAGATTCTTCGCCCTTTGGGCTCAGAATGACAGTTTTGCAACAGTCCCTAATTGGATAATTGGATAATTGGATAAATTAATAATTTATAATTTAAAAATTTATCATAAATAAATAATCAACGGATTTGGTTAATGTCTCCTTCTTGGGAAAGATGGTAACATAATAAGTTCCTGCAGGAAGTACGCTATCAATAATAGCCATTTCGGCATCTTTTACATTTTTAGCTGATGCTACTTCTACTACTTTCCCACCTTCATTCATAATTGTAAAATATACATCACCAATGTTTTCTGATGAATGAAGTCCGGCAACTTGAACCTTGGATGGAGCGGCTAAATCAATACGATAATAGTCTATTTCATTTGGAGCTATCACTCCAGAAACCGTAGACCCTGATTTTATTATCTGGCAGGTATCTTTACTTCCACTTATTGAAGAATCTTCATATAAAATAGAGGAACTTGAAGTCTTTTCATAAAATTCCCCAACGGTCATTGGATTTGCAGTACTTACTTGATAAATCTGGGGAAGGTATATTGCAAAGTTTAAATTCTGACCATCTACTAAATACATGGTATTAATTCCAATTACTTCTCCATATGCATTGAGTAAAGGACCACCGCTATTTCCTTTGGACATACCTGCATTGGTTTGTATAAAAGTGATTCCTTCTAATTTACGTAAACTATTAGTTACTATACCATTAGAAAATGTGTCAGTAAATCCAAGGGAACTACCGATGGTATAAACATTTTCTCCTACTGTTATTCCATGCTGATTAAGTTTTAACATATCATTAGTAGTTGGTATACGAAGGATTGCTATATCTAAATCTTTGCTATAACCTAGGACATAGGAAACATCATAGTTTTTACCATTACGCATATGTATACTAATGGTACTTGCATTTTCGATTACATGATAATTGGTAACAATTGTACCGTTATCAATAAAAAAGCCCGTTCCCAGTCCTTTATTGGTATTTATCTGTACGGTAGCTGATACACATTTTGCATAGATTTCTTTTGCAGTCAATTCATTTTTGTCATCTTTTATAATATCTTTTACTGTAACATGAATCTTTAATTCTTCATTGTTCTTGTTAGAAGTTATAGTTATAGTGGCTGAACCATTCTTTTTAGGAATGATAGTTAGAGGAATATTACTATCATCCCTTTGTCCAAATTTACAGCCTAAAATCTTTGGATTTGATACATGATAAGCTAATACTTCATCTTCTGATGGATTTTTTGAGGATATTGTTAACCGGGTATTCTCATAAATGGTTATATCAGTATTACTGGCATCAAGCTGTTTATCTACTACTGTAATATAGCACTTATATGTTTTTCCATTATTCTTTCCTGTAATGGTTGCCTTTCCTAAAGCTTTTGCCATAACCAGACCTTCACTGTTTATGGTAATGACAGAAGAGTCAGAACTACTCCAGGTTACTTTTCCTGAAGAGCCATTAATGGAAAGTAAATGCACATCTGCTATATCCATTTCTAATTTTTTATTATTTATTTCCAGATTCTTAACAGTTACTTTACATGAATAAGTCTTAGAACCAATGGTTGCTGTTATTGTTGTGTTTCCTTTCTTTATTCCTTTTACTTTACCAATTGAAGAAACCGTTGCTATCTTTGTATTAGCTGAGGTCCAGACTACCTTATCCTTAGTTTCGTTCACTTTCAAAGTATATGTACTTCCAACATACAAAGTGATCTTAGATTGATTCAGCTTAACGGTAGCAGCTTCTGCAAGTTCATAGTTCATAAGCGGCAGGGTTATGGGAACTGCAAGGAAGGAAGTTGCTAGTAAGATTGTTATCACAAGCTTTTTTATTTTTTTCATTAGTAATCTCCTCGTAAAAAACATTATATTTGTAATTATTTAAAGTAATATTAAATCTTATATTCACTTTTATCAAGTAAAAGTGAATAAATACCTTATGAAGCTGTTGCAAAATAAAAAATGTCATTATTATGAAAGTGTGTCATTGCCATGAAAGTGTGTCATTGCTATGAAAGTGTGCCATTGCTATGAAAGTGTGTCATTGCTATGAAAGTGTGTCATTGCTATGAAAGTGTGTCATTCTGAGCAAAAATTCAACGAAGTTGAATTTGCGAAGAATCTCTTTCATTCATAGTGATGCTGTTAAGCGTGATAATTCTGAGAGCAAATTCAGATTGCTGAATTATGCTCGAAGAATCACACTAAAATGGGATTCTTCGCCTTGCAGGCTCAGAATGACATGCTTTCATAGCAATGACTGTTTTGCAATAGCTCCTATTCCACACTTTTTAAAGATTCTACCATATCAATTTTTCTTAGTTTATAGAACATGACGTAATTAACAAATCCGGAAAAACCAAAGGTTAATAAGGCACTAAATGCATAGCTGATTCCTTTCATTTTCCTTCCAAACATAATGGTATCAATCTCTGCAGTTAATATGACAAATCGGTGAAGGATGATTCCTAAGAATATACCCACTAAGATTCCAACAGCTGTTAATATGATATTTTCCCGATATACATAAGTCGCAACCTCCATATCTTGAAATCCCAGAACTTTTAGCGTGGCTAGTTCTCGTTTTCTTTCATTTATATTAATATTATTAAGGTTGTATAAAACGATAAACGCTAACAGTCCGGCTGAAATAATAAGCACATATACCACTATATTTAAACTATGGAGCATATCACCAATCTGGTTCTGAAGGTAACTGGTAAATAATATGGAGGATACTTGTGAAAAGTTAAGCACCTGAGAAGCAAGTTTCTCTTCATAGGAATTATCGTTATTTAAAGATTTCAGGTATATCTTATTGTATTCAGGGCTTTCTCCATACAATTTCTTGTAGGTATCCGGTGTCATAAAAATATAATGAAGCATATAATTTTCAACAATATTTGATACCTTAACCTTTATACTGCTAACGTTTCCATCTTTTATTACTATAGTATCTCCAACCTTTACGTCTAATAAAGATGCCAGCTTTTCCGTGATAATAACACTATCTTCTTCTAAATCATAATGTTCATAGGTTTTTCGGTTTCTAAATTCAATAAAGCTTTTTATATGCTCTTTGTCCTCAGGCACAATAAGTGTTACACTCTTTTTACTTTTCTGGTTACCAGCATCTACTGTTTTTTCACTTACTTTAATAAAATCCTCTATATTAGAATCATTCTGAAGGAATTCATAAATATTGTCTTTGTCAGCTTTATCATTCACTTCTTCTTTTAATGTTATGATGGAATCCTGATGCCACAGATCCACATACTGAATGTCCGACATAGCAGATATGGAATCTTTTAATCCAAAACCTACTAAAAGCAATGCCATGCAGCCGCCAATTCCAAATACGGTCATAAAGAAACGTTTTTTATATCTTAATAGATTTCGAATGGTTGATTTGGTTGTAAAGTTAAACTTTTTCCATATCCATGGAATTCGCTCTAAGATGACACGTTTGCCTGCCTTAGGAGCTTCCGGCCGCATTAACTGGGCAGGTGTTTCCATTAATTCTTTATAACATGCAAGATAAGCAGCCATGGTTGTACATAGTACTGCTATTATAGTAGATAACAAAGCAAAATACATATTATAAGGAGATATGACATCAGGTAAATTAAGGTAAAGTATTCGATAAGCATTAATGATTACCTGTGGAAGTAATTTTTCTCCTATTAGAACGCCAAGGACGCTTCCAAGCATACTAGCCAGAAAAGCATACATAATATATTTACCGGCAATGGCTGAATTCCTATAGCCCAATGCTTTATAAGTGCCAATTTGTGTTCTTTGTTCTTCTACCATTCGTGTCATAGTAGTTAAACTAACTAATGCCGCCACTAAGAAGAATATAACCGGGAATACCTTTCCAATATTGCCGATTCTCTCAGCATCCTGCCCATATTCAACATAGGTTTGGATACTGTTTCGATCCAGCACAAACCACTCCGGATACTTAACATCATTTAATTTTTCTTCTGCATCTGCTATCTTTTTCTTAGCATCTGCAATTTCTTTTGCTGCTGTTTCTTTTCCATCTTCATACTCTTTTATCTTATCATCTAAGGTTACTTTGGCATCTTTTAATTCTGTTTCTTTTTCTATTAATAAAGACTCTGATTTTCTTGCTTTTTCTTCCGCAAGACCTATTTCTTTCCATCCTACTTCAATCTGTTTTAGTCCTTTCGTAATCTTTTTACGATTTTCTAAAAGGGTCTTTTCTCCAGCCAGCAACTTTTGTTCTTCTTTAGCTATTAATTTACCTGCTTTTTCTAATGTTTTTTTCTGTTTATCCAGTTCCTTTTTCGACGCATCTAGCTGAGGCTTGCTTTCCCCTAGCTGTTTCTTTCCTCCATCCAGCTCATTCTGCTTCTGTTTTAGTGTGTTTTCTGCTGTTAAAAGCTCCTGCCATTTATCCGCATATAAATCTTTATAAGGCTCTAACTGTTCTTTTTGTGCGGCTAATTCTTCCTTAGCCTTATCTAATGCACTTTGAGCCTTATCCAGTTCCTCTTTTTTTTCGCTCCATGATTTCATGGAAGTGTTCCAGGTTGCATATGCAGCATTTAGGGTCTTAACGCCTTCTTCATACTCTGCTTTCTTTTTATTAAAAAGCTCTTTGCCTTTGTTAAAATCGGATTCTGCGGCATTTAGCTCTTTTTGACCAGCTTTTAATTCTTTTTCTTTGGTAACCAAGTTATTTTTATTGGTTTCTATCTCACTTTTACCGGACTTTAGTTTCTCCCAAGCCTCTTTTATCTCCTTTTCACCGTCTGCAATCTCCGTTTTTGCATCTTCAATTTGCTTTGCTCCATCTGCCAGCTCTTTATTGACTTCTGTTTCGTTCTTTGATAGTTCTTCTTTTGCATCAGTCAGTTCTTGCTTAGGTTCATCTAAAACTTCCTGATAACGGGCTTCGTTTCTTTGATCCGCTATTTTTTCAATATTATCTACTACTTCTTCTACTGTATCATCATATTCCGAAGTATAACTTAACAAATCTTTGGCTCCCTTGACACTAACAAAGATTTCTGTATATGCCTCCATAGTAAAGGCTTCTTTTGGAACTACAATAAAACTATTTACTTTTCCATTTCCAATAGAACTGCTGCCCCGGTCAAATGATAAATATTTGGAACTTGATCCAACACCAACTATGGTGTAAGTCTTCTCCTTAAGGCTCTCTGATAAATCCTCTTTCGTACCGGATTCTAAATGAATGGTATCTCCTATCTTAAATCCGGCAGATTCTAAAAATCGTTCATCCACTAAGCATTCTGAGGTTGATTCAGGTAAGCGTCCTTTAAGTACTTTAATCTGATTTAATTGGTTAGTTTCTGACATGACTTTAAGAACCATTTCTGTCTCTTCAGAATCTAATAAAACATCTACTGAGTAGGAAGGTTCCGCCAACCTGACACCATCTATTTTGCTAATTTCTTTCACATCTGCATCTGTAAGGCCTAAGGTACTAATAACTCGAATATCCATTAAATTGCTGTCATCATAAAAACTGTCAGCTGATATTTTCATATCTGGCTGGGATGCACGAATTCCAGCAAAAAATGCTACACCAAGTGCAACAATTAACATAATGGATATAAACCGGTTTAAACTATTTTTTATTTCTTTTATAAAATCCTGCCTGATTGCTTTCCGTTTTTTATTTCTATATGCCATTTTTCACTCCAATACTCAAAGTTTTCTTACCACTCTATGGTTTCAACGGAAATTGGATTTTCATTCACAGACATACTGCTTACTTTTCCGTTCTTAATTTTAATCACTCTGTCTGCCATTGGTGCAATGGCTGAATTATGAGTTATAACAATAACCGTCATTGCATTTTCTCTACAAGTATCCTGCAATAATTTTAGTATTGCTTTACCGGTATTATAATCAAGTGCACCTGTTGGTTCATCACATAATAACAGCTTTGGATTCTTAGCCAATGCCCTGGCTATGGAAACTCTCTGCTGTTCACCACCAGATAATTGTGCCGGGAAATTTAGCAATCTTTCGCCAAGTCCCACTTGATTTAGAACTTCCTCTGCCTCTAGGGGATTTTTACATATTTGAGATGCTAACTCTACATTCTCAACTGTAGTAAGATTTTGTATCAGATTATAAAATTGAAATACAAAACCTACATAGTCTCTCCGGTAATTAGTAAGGTCATTTTTATTAAATTCACTAATATCAACCCCATCCACGATAATATTTCCCTCACTGCAGGAGTCCATTCCACCTAATATATTCAGAACCGTAGTTTTTCCGGCACCACTTGGTCCAACAATTACAACAAACTCGCCCTTATTAATTTGAAAATTAATTCCATCTACAGCTTTGATGGTAACTTCTCCCATGCGATAATATTTTTTTACATCTTTTAATTCTATAAATGAATACATGCCAATCTCCTCTTCTAAAAGGTTTCACTTCCACTATTGTTAGATATTATACTACTTTAGTATTGTAAAAACTATTATATATTTATGAAATCTTTGGTAGGTTTTTAATCATTCATTTATTTTCTTGTCCAGTAATAAAATATATGCTACAATCTCTAATAATCAAACAAAAAAATTGCTTATATATTTTAAATATATTAAATGTCTTGAAGGGGGATTTTATTTTGAAAAAAGTTAAGAGAGTTTTAGCTTTAGTTGGGGTCATCTTATTATTATGTGTACCTATTCTATTAATAATTGGTGCTTTTACCGCTTCACCTGATTCTTCTTCCTTATTAATGGCAAGTCTTTTTTGTGCTATCGTTGTTCCAGTTATGATATATGCTTATATGTTACTATACCGATTAATTAAAAAGAATAACAAAGAAGACGATGATTTAAAGTAAGCAAAAAAGTTCTATTACATTGGCAATAACATAAAAAATTGTTCTGTGACAAGTCTAATTGGCTGACTTGTCACACATTTCAAAAAAGCAATGTATATACCCTCTCCTAATATCATAGTATATATTTTTAAATTATGTTGAGCTAAGGTACGTAATTTAACTTAATAGTTTGGCTAATTCTCCTTCATAAACAATATGAAGCTCATGAAGTGCTCTTGTAATAGCTACATATAAGAGCTTTGCATCTGCATCGTTGGCTTCATAGTTGTTAGAATCAGGATTCCATAAGATAACAGAATCGAATTCCAAACCTTTTGTCATATGAATTGGCAGAACCATAATCCCATTAGTAAAGTTCATATCTTCCATATTCTCGGTAAGGGCTTCTACTTCTACATACTTTTTTAAATTATCATGTACCAGTTTTGTTTCTTCCAAAGTACGACAGATAATTGCAATGGTTGTATAATCCTCTTTAAGATTTGTATTAATAGTATCTACTGTTTTTAATAACATCTCTTGCATATTTCTAGTCTTATTAATTGATACTTCTTTACCATGTCTTATAATTGGCTCTATATCATAGGTTTTAAAGGTACACTGCTTAAGAACTTTACTTGCAAAATTAGATATCTCCACCGTATTGCGATAACTTTTAGCCAATACGTAAAACTTATCTTTATCCGGAAAGAATACCTCTTCTTTCAAGGTTTCCCAATCATTCATACCTGTATCATAATATATATTTTGCGTTATATCTCCCATGATTGTATAAGTACAATCATAAAATAATTGTTTCATTACATAAAATACAGACACGCCAAAGTCTTGGGCCTCATCTACTATAATATGGCTAACCTGCTCAAAATCTATGGTTAATTTCAGCCTTTTTTTAATGTATGTGAGCATAGCCAAGTCGTACAAATCAATAATCTTTTTATCAAAGTTATCTATTAGCATCTTAATTACCTGTTCTTCAGGAATGTCATAGTTCAGATTTATATATGTCTTTTTATTTAGTATTAAATCTTGTAAAAAGTTTTTATATATTTCAACCAGATTTATTTTCATGTTTTTCTTCCCAAAATAATCTTTAAACTTTTTTAGTTCGATGCTTATAACTTCTTTTTCCTGCTGTTCTTTTTCATTTACAAGTCGTATTTTGCTGTTTAATCTTTTATTCAGTAAATCTATTTTTTCTTGCAAAGGTTTATCTTTAAATATATCTAGGAATCCAAGAATTTCCGCTTTTGAATAAACTTCTTTACCATGATATATTACGGACTCTGGCACTATAGTTTTTATTTCATAATCATTTATATAAGTTTCCAATGCTTTAATAAATGATATGGAGCCTTTGAATTTATTTAATGTTATTTCGTTCTGCGTCTTTTTTATATCTGATTGCTTTGAGAAATTATCTTTAAATATATATTTATTTTTCTTTATATCAAAATCTTTACTTAAAAGTGTACTTAAGAATTCCACCATGGTCATTTGATTTATATTATATACATCAAGATTTGGAAGAACGCCTGTAATATAATTTAGCAGCATTTTATTGCTGCCAATAATATAGAATTCATCGGAACGAAATTTTTCTTTATAATTGTAAAGAGTATAAGAAATACGATGCATGGCTACTGTGGTTTTACCGCTTCCTGCTACTCCTTGAACGATAACATTGTGCCAGGGAGTATCTCGTATAATTTCATTTTGTTCCTTTTGAATGGTTGCTATGATTTCTCCTAATACAACTTCCTTACTTTTACTTAGATATTTTGTCAGGAATTCATCATTTGCAATGACATCTGTATCATAATAGTCAATTAATTTACTCGAAGATATTTCAAAAGTTCTTTTTAAATTTAAGGATATATAGATTGGTTCTCCGTAAGGTGATAGATAAAAGCTTTCTCCAATCTCACTATCATAATAAACACTTGAAACAGGTGCTCTCCAATCAACAATGACTATATCTGTACTACTTTTGCTGATTCCGTTTTTACCTATATAAAGGGAATATATTTTGTTTTCCGGGTCTTCTTTGTCTAGAACCTTCTCACCCTCTTCATGTTCTACGTAATTAATTCTTCCAAAATACGGTTTTTCAAGAGCAGACAGATTCTTGTTTAAAGCTCTTTCCATATTAGATTGCATACTAAGTCCAATGACTAAATCATTATGAAGTTCCGGGTTGTTGGATCGGTAATTATCGTATAATTCCTTAGTCTCTTCTCGCATAACTTTTAATTTTTCTGTGTAGCCGTTAATATTATTCTGTATAACAGCTACACAATGTTCCAGATGTTTCTCTTCTTTTTTCCACTCACTTCTTAGCTCTTCATGCTTCTCGCTGAAATGGTTGTCGTCCATTTTTCCTTCCATGATACCTCCTTAAGGTCCTTAGCGAACTAATGGTTTAAGTTCTTTTATTTTAATTTCTCCTATGGGTTACTGCTATATATTACTGGAAAATAAAAATAAATACTAGACTTTTATTTCAAAGTATGTTATGATGCATAATGAAGTTTACCTAAAAATAAGTGAAAGCAATTGGAACTAACTTCCAGATGTTTTATAGTGGATGGTATATCATACAAAGTTGATATAACCGTTCTTTTTTTATGTAAAAATAGAATAGGTCAAATCAGATTGGCAGAAATTTAGAAAATCTCAATAAAGGGAACTACATATTTACATTCCAATGAAAGAGTGTCATTCTGAGCAAAAATTCAACGAAGTTGAATTCGCGAAGAATCTCATCCTAAAGTGAGATTCTTTGCGCATAATTCAGCAAGCTGAATTTGCTCTCAGAATGACATCTCTTTTGTTTTGCAACAGCTTATTAAATCCTTCCTCTATTTTCTTTGCTAAATTTGAATGACATCTCTTTTGTTTTGCAACAGCCACTTCCCTGTTTTAGCAGGAGTTTAAGCTTCTGATATAATTTATTCCTCAGCCTCTTCTTTTATTTTATTTAGATGTTCCATGATTTTTTTCTCATATCCTTGACCGGATGGCTGATAAAAGACTCTATCCTTTAATTCATCCGGCAAATATTGCTGTTTCACATAATGATTTTTATAATCATGAGCATATTTATAGCCCAATCCGTGTCCTATTTCTTTTGCTCCGCCATAATGAGCATCCATTAGATAAGAAGGAATAGAAGCTGTTTTTTCCTTCTTTACTACTTCCATTGCCTCATCAATTGCCAAATAAGATGCATTGCTTTTTGGTGCACAAGCCACATAGGCTACCGCTTGGGCTAATATAATTCTTGCCTCCGGCATACCAACCCGTTCTACTGCCTGTGCCGCGGCGGTGGCTACTACCAAAGCATTAGGATCTGCATTGGATACGTCTTCTGCTGCACATATCATGATTCTTCTTGATATAAATGTAATACTTTCTCCTGCATATAACATTCTTGCCAGGTAATAAATAGCCGCATCAGGGTTAGAACCTCTCATACTTTTAATAAATGCAGATATGGTATCATAATGATTATCTCCGGTTTTATCATATCGGATTACTCTCTTTTGAATACACTCACTTGCAACATCAAGTGTTATATGAATCTTCCCATCTTCAGACCGTTCCGTTGTTAAAACGCCTAGTTCAATGGCATTTAATGCAGCTCTTGCATCTCCATTGGCTATATCGGAAAGAAAATCCAATGCCTCCTCATCAATAACCGCATTATATGCGCCCATTCCTTTTTCCTTGTCTGTTAAAGCCCTTAGAATAAGTTTCTTTATATCTTCCTGCTCTAAGGATTTTAATTCAAATATGATGGAACGGGAAATCAACGCGCTATTTACCTCAAAGTATGGATTTTCTGTTGTTGCACCTATTAATATAATAGTTCCATCTTCTACAAAAGGCAGTAAATAATCCTGTTGTCCTTTATTAAAGCGGTGAATTTCATCGATAAATAGAATCGTCTTCTTACTGTACATTCCTAAATTGTCTTTTGCCTTAGCAATCACATCTTCCATATCTTTTTTTCCTGCTGAGGTAGCGTTAATCTGGGTAAAAAAAGCACTTGTTGTATTGGCAATAACACGTGCCAATGTAGTTTTGCCTGTACCCGGAGGTCCATAAAATATGATAGAACTAATTTTATCTGCTTTTATCGCTCGATATAACAGCTTGTCCTTACCAATAATATGGCTTTGCCCTACAACTTCCTCCAATGTAGTTGGACGTAACCTGGAGGCTAATGGCGATTCTTTTTCCATAGTGTTATTTCTCATATATTCAAATAAATCCATAGAAACCTCATTTCTCCATAATCTTGTATTATGGTTTTCACATGTATGAAAGTTAAATTTATATAAACAATACTCTTTGATTATTAAATATTGAATATTTATTTCACGTTTTATTTCTATATCTTATTGTATTAGATAAAATTATCTTAGTCAATATATTACAATATAATAGAAGTGACGGACTACTGAAAAATCGTTGTTTTATCATTCTAACTGTAAAACTACAAATATAAATTCGTAAGGAAAATTAGATTATCCAGATTCCTCCCCAGCCCAACTTTTTTAATTTTTGTTCAGAGTTACATGATTATAAATAAAAGACTTCTTCAGTAGCCTCTGGAATTACTAACACTGCTTGAATTACTAGTTAATTATGATAAAATAGCAGTGAATAAATATTTTGGAGGCGGTTAAATGACAATTCCACAAGATCCAGTCATATTATTAAGTTTTATCAACACTTATTTAAGAGATCATTATAAAAACCTTGATGATTTATGTAAAAGTCTAAACATAGATGAAGCAAGCTTAAAAGAGAAATTAAAAACAATTGAATATGAATATAATCCAGCTCAAAATCAATTTATCTAATTTTAAGAGTTTGTAAAGCAAAATATAACACTGAGCACAGCCAAAGCGGATATTCGCAATCCACTTACGCTACTTGCTCATAACCTTATTTTCACTATGTGGCATTTTAGCAGGAGCTTGAACTCCTGCAGAAACAGGCAAGTCCTTGCTCCCCCTTTCAAAAGCGGAGGACTTTCCTGACGGGGTTAAAATTCTAATAAGATAAAACTACTTTACTATAAAGGAGATGATTATTATAAATTCCTTTCGAATTGTTTACCAAGGCGGAATTGGAGAAATCACTGAGAAAAAGTCAAGATTTATTGCCACCATTGTACCTGTAAATACAGAAGAAGAAGCGATTGAATTTATAGAACAGACAAAGAAAAAATATTACGATGCTACCCATAATTGCTCTGCCTACGTAATTGGCGACAACAATGAAATCCAGCGTTGCAGTGATGATGGAGAACCCTCTAGAACTGCTGGCTTGCCTATGCTTGATGTATTACTGGGAGAAGGTTTGCATAATGCTGCCGTTGTTGTAACCAGATACTTTGGCGGAACATTATTGGGTACCGGTGGTTTGGTAAGAGCTTATCAAAGTGCTGCAAAAGAAGGATTAAAAAATAGTGTTATTCTAGAGAAGTTAAGGGGTATCGAGCTAAAGATAACCACAGATTATAATGGTATTGGTAAACTGCAATATATTACATCCCAAATGGAAATCACAATTTTAGATACGGAGTATACAGATATTGTTATTATGACAAATTTAGTACCTGTAAGTCTTTATAATCAATTTGTGAAAAAAGTGATTGAAGCAACTAATGGTAAAGCTATTATAGAGAATTTAGGTAGTGCCTTTTACGCAATTATGAATAATTCTGTACTAATATTATAATATATATTATGAAACTTTTAAAAAAGTTTTAAGATTAATCGCATCAACAAATTTTTCTTTATTTTACATTATATATTTGGTATAATGGCAGGATGAAGGAGGTTTTTTTATGGACTTTAGTAGAAAAGGAACAATGAAAAAACAACAGCAGATAAAATCCACTTCTAGAAAAATTGCTTCCAAAGCTGGAGTTAACCTTTTTAGAGTGATATTAGTTGGTTTCGTATTCTTGATTATAGTAGGAGCCTTTGCCGGCTTTGGTATATTAAAGGGTTTAGCTGACAGTGCACCAAGTATTGATCAGATAAATGTAGTACCAACTGGCTTTACAACCAATATATATGATAAAGACGGTAATCTTATTCAAACTTTAGCAGGTGCGGAATCCAATCGTGTATATGTAAAGATAAATGAAATTCCTGAAGTAGTTCGCAACGCTTTTATCAGCATTGAAGATGAAAGATTTTACGAGCACGATGGTATTGATGTAAAAGGTATCTTTCGTGCATTTTTCTCAGGCTTAAGCAGTGGACGTTTTGACGAAGGTGCCAGTACTATTACACAACAGCTTATTAAGAATCAGGTTTTTAATGGCGGTGCTGAAGATAATTTTACCGATCGTGTCGTAAGAAAGGTTCAGGAACAGTATTTAGCTATACAACTAGAAAATAAATTGGATAAAGATCTTATATTAGAATATTATCTAAACAATATTAACTTAGGTGCAGGAAGTTATGGCGTGCAAACAGCCTCCAGACGTTATTTTAATAAGGATGTCAGTGAATTGAATTTATCAGAAGCTGCTGTTATTGCTGCAATTGCACAGTCACCTACTTATATGAATCCAATTACTCACAAAGAAAATAATGCAAAACGTAGGGCTGAAGTGTTAAATAATATGCTTCGTCTTGGTCATTGTACTGAGGAAGAATACAACAAAGCTAAGGAAGACGACGTTTATTCCAGAATTCAATCTGTTAACGAAGAAATGGCAGATGAATCTTACTATAGTTATTTCGTAGATGAATTAATTGAACAAGCTCTCGAAGACTTACAAACAAAAAAAGGATATACTTATACCCAGGCAAGTAATGCTTTATACAGTGGTGGTTTAGATATATATACTACACTGGATTCTGATGTACAAAAAATATTAGATAATGTTTATTCTAATCCGGATTACTTCCCTGCAGTAGGGTCTACCTCCTATTGGGAACTAACCTACGCCTTATCCATTTTAAAATCCAATGGAGAAACTATACATTATCATATTGATGATTTAAAAGAATTTGCAGGATCTACCAGCAAGTATTTTTCCTATTTTTCAAACAAAGAAGATGCATTAAATCTGATTAAAGATTTTAAAGCAGCAAAGATAGAAGAAGGAGACAAAGTACTGTTAGAGAATTCCAGCTTAATATTACAGCCTCAATCCTCTATGGTAATTATGGATCAATCTACAGGTCAAGTAGTTGCTCTCATTGGCGGCCGTGGTAAAAAAACAGGTAACAGAACCCTAAACCGTGCTACTAACACAGTAAGGCAACCCGGTTCCGTTTTCAAAGTTTTATCCACTTACCTGCCTGCCTTGGATTCAGCAGGGATGACATTAGCTTCCGTTATTGACGATGCTCCATACCAATATCCAGGTTCTTCAAAATACGTTTCAAACTACAATGGTGTATATGAAGGTCTTACTACATTAAGAAGAGCTATATATCGTTCCATGAACATTGTTACAGTTAAGGCTTTTAATCAGGTAACTCCACAAGTTGGTTTTGATTATTTACAAAAACTTGGTTTTACTACCTTGGTTGAATCTGATGAAAATGGATATTCTGATATTAACTTACCTACTGCTCTTGGTGGTATTACAAAAGGTGTATCAAACCTTGAATTAACTGCTGCTATGGCAGCTGTAGCCAATAGTGGTGTTTATACAGAACCAACTTTCTACACTAAGATATTAGACCATAATGGTAAGATATTATTAGAAAATAAACCCATTAAAAAGCAGGTTATGAAAGAATCTACTTCTTTCCTTTTAACAAATGCAATGGAAGACGTAGTTAAAATTGGTACCGGTACCTCTGTTAGATTTCCAAATATTAGAATGCCTATTGCAGGTAAAACCGGCACATCAACTAATGACAACGACTTATGGTTCTCAGGATATACACCGTATTACACTGCCACCATTTGGTCCGGATATGATAACAACCGTAAACAAACAGATTTAAGTTATCACAAACGAATTTGGCGTGATGTAATGGAACAAATTCATATTAAAAAAGACCTTAAGAATGTTCCATTTACCATACCTGATTCTATAGTATCCGCAAAAATATGTACAAAGAGTGGAAAACTAGCCGTAGATGGATTATGTGATCAATATGTCGGTGGTTCAACAGTTAGAACGGAGTATTTTGCAAAAGGTACTGTTCCTACCGAAAAATGTGATATTCATGTAAAAGCTACTATATGTAAGGACTCTGGAAAAATTGCAACAGAATATTGTCCTAAATCTTCTACAAAGGAACAAGTATATTTAATTAAAGAAGAAACTAGTAAAACACAGGATACACCTAATATTTTACCAACGGAAACTTGTGATGTACACACAGCTGGAAGTGCTATAATACCAAACTTTGATTATGATCCGGCCACGCCTACACCAACTCCTTCGCCAACTCCTACTCCAACCCCGACTCCTACTCCGGAAGATGAAGGAACAGGAACAGATGAAGGTAATACCGAATCAGATATAAAAGATTACTTTAACTATAATTATTAATTTATCTCACCAGAAGGGGCAGTTTTCTGCCCCTTCTGTTTTAAGCTAATCTATATTAAAAGCAGCCAATATACCTTTCTATAGTAATTAAAAAACCATAAGCTTTCAAACACATCTAATATATGAGTTAACAAGTTAATTGGATTAATCTTAATATTTAGGTATACCGAACTGCTTGAAATATCGAAAGGTTACAGTTCAGTTCAGCCTGTGGGATGCCACCAGCTAAACTGTAACATCTAAACTTAACTTTTCATCTTTGGATTAAATATGAGGGATGCTAAATAAGCAAATATTAATGCTGCCGAAATACCTACCGCAGTTGCTGTAAACCCACCCTTGAATACGCCGATAAATCCCTCTTTCATAATACCTTCCTTAATTCCTCTAAATAACACATTACCGAATCCAAGAAGTGGAACGGTTGCACCTGCACCTGCCCATTTTGCAAAAGGTTCATATATTCCTACTGCACCAAGAAGTGCACCAAGACATACTAGGATTACCATGATTCTTCCCGGCATAAGTTTCGTGTTATCCATAAATATTTGTACAATTGCACAGATTCCTCCACCTACTAAAAATGCTAATAAATAATCCATAATAACCTCGATTCTGGCGTTTATCGCCTTTGAGAACGATAGCGATTTGTGCCCCAGCACAAATTGCTGGTTGAAAAAAGTTTACTTTTTTCAACCTAACATCAATTCCGGCGCTTTAGCGCCTAATGGTTTAAAGTCTCCAGTATGATACCGTGAGCTATTCCGGGAATGGAATTACCAATATTAAAGCTTACGGTAGACTGTAAAGATCCGGTAGGTACAAATAATACCCTGTTCCATTCTCCACGTCTCATTTTTTGTAAAATGAATCCTGTCAGCGTAATAGCACTACATCCACATCCACTTCCGCCTGCATGGGTATCCTGGGAATCTTTATCAAATATCTCAATTCCACAATCCATATGATTACTGCTAATATCAAAACCATCCTGTTTTAATAAATCAATTAAAATATCTTTACCGACATATCCAAGATCTCCTGTAATGATTTTATCATAGTAAAGTGGCAGCTGATTCATATCCTTTAGATTTTGTGATATAGTAGAATATGCGGCCGGCGCCATACACGCTCCCATATTCATAGAATCCTTTATACCATAATCTACGATTTTGCCTATGGTAACCCCTTTAATCACAATATTTTTATCCACATTCTTCTGCTTATCATTATCCTTTATATCATTTTTACCTATTACTACTGCTCCACTTCCAGTTACAGTCCAGGAAGCTGAAAATGGTCTTTGATTGCCATAAGCCAAAGGAAATCGAAATTGCTTTTCCGCTCCGGCGAAATGACTGGAGGTAACAGCAATTACTTTATCTGCATAGCCACCATCCACTAAAATAGCTCCAAGTGCCATGGATTCTCCCATGGTTGAACATGCTCCATATACTCCAAACATAGGAATCTCTAGGCTGACAATTCCAAATGAAGTAGCAATTAATTGTCCTAATAGGTCTCCGCCTATTAAAAAACGAATATCCTGATTGGTTAGACCTGCCTTTTCAATGGCTTTTTCAGCTGCACGTTTCATCAACTTACTTTCTGCATCTTCCCAGCTCTTACCTCCCACCATGGAGTCTTCTTCGATTTCATCAAAAAAACTTCCCAGAGGTCCTTCGCCTTCCTTTTTTCCAGCAATGGAAGAGCCAGATAGAATTAGTGGTGGATTTGTAAAAAGTATACTTTGCTTCCCTGTAATTTTATTTGTAGTCATATTTTGTTCAGACATACTATACCACTCCTAACTGGATTAAAATGTAGTAAATGATTCCAAGAACCCATGATGAAAAGATACCATATAAAATAACCGGACCTGCTATTGTAAAGACTTTGCATCCAATACCAAAAACCTGGCCTTCTTTCTTAAATTCTATTGCAGGAGCTGCTACAGAATTGGCAAAACCTGTGATGGGAACTAAAGTACCAGCCCCGCCAAATTTGGCCAATTTGGGATAAATATTTAATCCAGTAAGTAAAACAGATAAGAATACTAAAGATAATGTTGTATAGGAAGCAGCCAAATCTTCAGAGGCACCCCAGTATTTATATAGATTATTAAATCCTTGTCCTATAGTACAAATGATTCCTCCGATTAAGAATGCTTTACACATATTAATAAACCAGTTGTGCTTAGGAGTCATTATCTTCACATATTCATTATATTTTTGCTCTTTTGTATTTTTATCACTTTCAATTACAACATCTTGAGCACTAACATTATTGTCATTCATTCTGCATCAACTCCTTTTGTTATTAAGATTTATGCTTTAAAGTACATCTGATATAAGCTTCCTAAAGCCTTTCCAATAGCCATACATAATAGAAGAAAGGAAGTTCCACCTCTTAACTTTATCCTTTTACAAAACACCGGAAATACTTTTGTAACTTCTGCCAAAGCAACCGCTGTACACCCTACATAGCAACCGGAAAACAGTCCAAATATGATAAGTCCAATCATTCCAAAAGGAATGGATGGCTCAAATATCATTATAATATTCCCGAATGTGGCACCCAGAACAACAAGGTCTTCGTAAAAACTTATTTTATTTGCAGAATCGGATTGGGCTGCTAATCTATTTACTACCCCAATTGTTGTAATAAAAGCAAATAAACCACCAGCTACAACTGCTCCGGAAGCAATACCAATAATGATTAATACTATTATTTTAATCAACATCGATTATTTTATCCTCCCTATTTGCATTAGCTATTAAAGTTTTATCCAGATCCTCTTCATATAAACGCATCTGAATCTTTAAAGGAGTTGGATCATTACTTAATTTTGCTTTAGAGAAATGATTATAAAATACAATAATACCTATAGGGATACCAATGGAATAACATATCTCTAATATGGTTCCACCTGCCTTTTCACTACCCATAATTAATTCATATATTATCCCGAATACTTCATGTACACTAACATCAGCGTTAAAAGTCATAATGGCAAAGGCAGAGCCAAAAAAGATTATAAGTGAGACAAATATAACTTTCAGATAATTAATTATTTTTATCTCTTTCTTAGGTGGTTCATATTGTATAATAAAATCTATTTCACCTAAATTTGTAACTTGTACATTAGGATAAATAGAATTGATTATCTCAATTATTTTTAATATGGAAAATATATGCTTGCTTTCTTTATTATCCTTAATTGCTAAGATTACCTGCTTTTTTAATACATTCACCATATCTGTATCTGTACTATAAAGCTTTGCTATGTCCTCAAGATATACTATGCTTTTTTTAACCATACAATCTTTATCTACTTTAATATACAAATACTCATTATCCATAGCAGCCTCCAAGCTCTAATAAAAAATAATTACTGAATAAATTTGACTATTATTTATTCTTAATTATTTATCAATTGTTTCTTAGAGATTCATCTCTTCATGATCTTTCTGTCTGTCAATTTCAATGTATCCATTTACTAATGTCCCTTTATACTCAACATTTTTATCTTTTTTGGGTAGAATAATAAAGACAACAATGACAACTAATACTGCTAAAAAAGTTAATGCTAACAATGATTTCTTTAAATAAGCCATTAAGTCACCCTCTTTTCGTTTTATCTATAGTTGATTGGTAACACTTATGTTTTAGACAATGAAAAAGCATCAGGTTTTACTGATGCTTTAGGTTTAATTTTATTATATGTTTCGTTAATTTTTCTATACTGGTAATATCTACATCATTCTTTCACGCATTTTTAATAAAATTTTCTTTTCTAATCTTGATACCTGCACTTGTGATATTCCCAATTCTTTGGCTATTTCAGTTTGTGTTCTATCTCTAAAGTATCGAAGCTTGATTATTTCCTGATCTTTTTCATCTAATGACTCAATGGTTTCTTTTAAAGCAAGCTTGTCAATCATAATTTCGTTTTCATCATTGGTTTGTTCTAATTTATCAATTAAGTATATTGCATTTCCATCTCCCTGATAGATGGTTTTATACAAAGATTCTACTTCAGCTCCTGATTCTAAAGCCATTACTACTTCTTCTTTTGCCAGATTCATTTCTTGTCCGATTTCATCTATAGTTGGTTCTCTTCCATACATATTATTTAACTTTTCCCTGGCAATTCTTATCTTACCTGCCGTTTCTTTTAAGGAGCGGCTGACTTTAATAGCGCCATCATCTCTTAAAAAACGTTTTATCTCTCCCATTATCATGGGAACTGCATATGTGGAGAATTTTACGTCGTAGGAAAGATCAAATTTATCGATAGCTTTAATTAAGCCTATACTTCCAATCTGAAATAAATCCTCCGGCTCGTGGCCCCTGCACATAAATCTTCGGACAATGCTCCAAACCAAACCGACATTTTCCATTACCACCCTATCTCTTGCCTCTTTATCACCCTGTTGAGATCTACGAATTAGCTCAATTGTATCCACCTTTTCACTCCCTTCTAAAGGAATTTATTTAATATCAGTGTATAACCTTCTTCATTTTCACTATAGTTCCTTCTCCAACTTTAGAAATTACCTCTAAGTCATCCATAAATGCTTCCATAAATGCAAAGCCCATACCTGACCTTTCAAGCTCCGGTCTGGTTGTGTATAAAGGTTCCATAGCCTTTTCAATATCTTCAATACCTACACCAGAATCTCGTACCTCAATATAAACTTCATGATTACATATTTTGCAAAATACTTTTATCTTACCTTGACCATTGTTATAACCATGTATAATTGCATTTGTAACCGCCTCGGAAACTGCCGTTTTGATATCTGCAATTTCTTCAATAGTAGGGTCCAGCTGGGCAACAAAACCAGCAACTACCATTCTCGCAAAGCCTTCGTTTCTCGACTGGCTTTCGATTTCCAATAACATTTCGTTAGTATAATCCATACATATCCTCCTGTTAAAACCCTTTATGCTAAGCATAAGATTTTTATTTGTTTATTTGCTGTTCTATACATTAACCATTAAACGTGAGAATTTATTTTTTTAACTCAAGAATTTATTATTAAATTCGAGAATCTATTTTTTTAACTCAAGAATTTATTATTAGATTCGAGAACCTATTTTTTTAACTCAAGAATTTATTTTTCAAATTCAAGAATTGAATTCTTTTACCGCTTCTTCAATGGTATCGAATTTGTGTATTATTTTATACAATCCGGAAAGGCGAAAGATTCTATCTACACCTTGATTCACTCCAGTAACAGCTACTTTTCCCCCAGTAAATATAACCTTTTTGTAGCGGCCCATAATTACCCCGATTCCCGAGCTGTCCATAAAATCTGATCCGGTAAAATCAAATATAATATCCTTAATATTCTTTCCAGAAATAAGTTTATCGGACTGTTCCCGGATAGTAAGCGCATTATGATGATCTAATTCCTCCATAAGCTTAATTACCAAACATTTATTAATTATTTCAAAGTCTGCCTTCACCCCCTCCCGCAATTGCAAAATCGACATATTTTTTGGTTTATTCTCTTTCTTCTCCATAATTTCCCTTCTTCGTGCATTATTTTACATCGTCTATATATAAAAAAAGACGCCTCTAATGTACCATTAGAATTGTCTTTTCTTTCAAAATCATTTTTTCTTTTGTGTCATAATATGTTATCGTCCAATTTCTCTTAACTTACTATCAGCCTCTCTTGCACGATTGCTGTCAGGAAAACCTTCTGTTAACTTAGTATAATAAGTAGCTGCATTTTCTAAGTCACCCATTTGATGATAAGATCTTCCAATAAAATAGATTGCATCAACATTATCAGGATTATATTCATAAGACTTCTCCAATAATTTTAAAGCCTCATCGTATTTTCTTGCAGAATACTGATCATGACCTTGATTATATAATAGCTGAGAAGCTTGTACAAAGGAAGCGTTCTTAATCTGATCATAAATATCTTTTGCTGCTGCTACGTCAAGCTGATCCGGATTTATGGTGGATACACTATCTGCAATTGCCACATAATCTATATCATTAGGATTTTCTTTTGCCATTTCCGTCAAATAGGTCTGAATACCAGCAAATAATTTATCATAAATAGCACCATCAACCTCATTAGCCTGATACTCTTGCATTTGCTGCTGAAGTTTTTTTACTTCATTCTGCAAATCTTTGTTTTCTTTCTCTAAGGATGATGAGTTGGCAGTTTGTTTACTTAAAGATTCACTGTACTCAAGTTCGATTTTTTTTGCCTCTTCCAAAGCATTCTTCTTAACTGTTGGTACAACTAAGAAAAATAATACACCAATACCAATAGCAACACCTATAATCAGATTCACAAATGCCCAAACATTAGGCTTGTCTTCCTTATAGGTTGTAGTAGGAAATACTGTTTGTTCATGAGACTGTATTGCTTTTCTATTTTCCTTTTTCCCAGTTCTTATATTTTCTTGTTCAACATCATTCTTTTCATCTAATTCGTGTAAATATCTTAAAGTGGTTGTATTAGATACATCTATTTTACTCGCCTTTGATAAAGCCTTTAGTGCTTTATCATTCTCCCCATTCTTCATATAAAGTAAGGCTAACAACTGTAATGCCTTAACAAAATGCGGGTTTAAGCTAGTTACTTTCTTTAATTGTATAATAGCCAGGTCATCACTGCCCTGCTTTGCTGATTGTAAAGCTGAATTATATTTTTTAATGGTTTGATTTAAATTTTCTAACTTAGTTGGATTGGATTGTAAAGCTTCCATGTAATCATCTGCATCATTATTCTCCGCTTGAAAATGTTTACTAATAACCCATTCACTTAGTGCAGAAACTGTTTCACCAACTTCATAGTATACTAATCCCAATAAATTTCTGGCATTGGTATTGCTTTTGTTCAATTCAAGACTTTTTTTCAATACGAAAGTAGCGCCAGATAAATCTCGCACTTTTGCTTTTTCCAATCCTTCATTATAATACATGTTGGATAGCATGGTTACTTTTTTAAAAGTAGTTAAATCAGTACCACATCTTTCACAACGGTTTCTTTTTGCTGCAACATTACTTCCACATTCCGGACAAATCATTTTTTATCTCCACCTAACCGTTTATTCTTGAAAAGTTACATTACTACAAAATTTAAGCTCTCATTGGCTTATTTATCTTTTAGTTCTTTAATCATACTCTTTATCAAATCAGTAATATCGGTTAAATCATTATTTTGAATCACATCTTCTGCCTGCTCAACTTCCAGACTTGGCTGAAATTTAGCAATTTCTTCTTCAAAATTAATCATTTTTACACCCAATCCTTTCATCTTTGAAACTTATAAAATTCTCAGGAAAGCTTGTCCCGCTTACTAAAGCGGGGGACGGACTTACCTGATGAGGTTAAATATGTTATTTATAATAATAACTATAATAGGTCTAAAAATCAAGATAATATTGCTGTGTTCATTTTATTTTAATAAAATGAACACAATTATATTATAGTTTCACCTATGGCATAATTATAATAGAAGCAGAGTATTTCTACCTCTATTATAATAGTACCACTTTATTATGCAACAAAAACTGTTCGATTCCCTTCGACAGATTTATTTCTTAAAATATGCCAGTCTCTCTGTTACTTGGTTCATCATGTTGGTGTATTTTTCAAGTTTCTCCTTTTCTTCCATTATTTTAGCTTCCGGAGCTTTACTTATGAACTTTTCGTTACTTAGCATACCGGTAACACGTTTTAATTCACCTTCCAGTCTGGTTTTTTCTTTCTCCAGACGTTCAATCTCTTTCTCCGTATCTACCAAATCAGCAAATGGCATATAAATGGCAGCCTCTGGAATAACTGCAGTTACTGCATCATCAGATATTCCCGCCTTATCCTCTTGAATGAACACTTCTGCTGCGTAACCTAAAGTTGCAAAGAATACTTTGCTGTCTTTAAAAATGCTGCGAAGATTTTCATTTTCTGATACAACGTAAACATTTGCCTTTCTGCTTGGTGGAACGTTCATCTCGGTACGAACATTACGAATTCCCTTAACTGCTGCTTTTATGGTTTCAACTGCTGCTTCTTCTTTCGAATAATTCATTGTGGTGTCGTATACCGGCCATTCAGATATCATAATAGAGACATTATCAGAATCCAAGCCTTCCATTTCTTTTAAAGTACAGAAGATTTCTTCTGTTACAAATGGCATGTATGGGTGTAATAATTTTAAGGAAATGGTTAGAACTTGTTTCAAAGTCCATATAGCACCAGCTTTTGTTTCATCCGTATCGCTATAAAGTCTAGGTTTTACCATCTCAATATACCAGTCACAGAATTCTTCCCAGATAAAGTCATAAATTTTCTGAACCGCAACACCAAGTTCAAAATTCTCCATATTATCGGTTACTTCTTTTACTAATGTATTTGCCTTAGAAAGTATCCATTTATCTGCATCCGTTAATGCCTTTGAATCAATATTATCACTGGTCCTAGCTTTTTCAAGATTCATCATAATAAATCTGGAAGCATTCCATACTTTATTAGCAAAGTTTCTGCTGGCTTCTACTCTTTCCATATAGAAACGCATGTCATTACCAGGAGCATTACCTGTTATAAGGGTTAATCTTAGGGCATCTGCTCCATATTGGTCAATAATTTCTAATGGGTCAATACCATTTCCAAGGGATTTACTCATCTTACGTCCCTGAGCATCTCTTACTAAGCCATGAATTAATACTTTATTAAACGGTGCTTTTCCGGTGTATTCATATCCTGAGAATACCATACGGATAACCCAGAAGAAAATAATATCATAACCGGTTACTAATACGTTGGTTGGATAGAAGTACTTATAATCTTCTGTTTCTTCTGGCCAGCCTAAAGTTGAAAACGGCCATAAAGCAGAACTAAACCAGGTATCCAGTGTATCTTCATCCTGCGTTAAGTGAGTGTGACCGCATTTTGGACAAACATTAGGAGCTTCTTTGGAAACTACAACTTCACCACATTTATCACAGTAATAAGCAGGAATTCTATGACCCCACCATAATTGTCTGGATATACACCAGTCTCTGATATTATCGGTCCAGTTAAAATAGATTTTATCAAATCGTTCCGGTACAAATTGAATTTCTCCAGATTTAACTGCTTCAACAGCAGGCTTAATTAACTCCTCCATCTTTACAAACCATTGTTGTTTGATTAATGGTTCAACGGTTGTATTACATCTATCATGAGTACCTACATTGTGAACATGGTCTTCAACCTTTACTAACAATCCTAACTCATCTAATTCTTTAACGATTCTCTTTCTAGCCTCATAACGGTCAAGACCCTCAAATTTACCACCATTACTGTTAATAGTAGCATCATCATTCATAATATTGATTTCTGGAAGGTTATGTCTTTTACCTACTTCAAAATCATTTGGGTCATGGGCAGGTGTTATCTTAACAACACCGGTACCAAAGTCTTTATCAACATAAGCATCTGCAATAATTGGTATTTCTTTGTTGACGATTGGAAGTAATACTTTTTTACCTATTAAATGTTTGTATCTATCATCCTCTGGATGAACTGCTACTGCTGTATCTCCAAGCATAGTTTCTGGTCTTGTCGTTGCGATTTCTACAAAGTCATCTGTTCCTACAATGGGATATTTGATATGCCAGAAATGTCCTGCCTGTTCTTCATGTTCTACTTCTGCATCCGAGATACTGGTTTGACAAACCGGACACCAGTTAATGATTCTGGAGCCTTTATAAATATAGCCTTTTTCATATAAACGGATAAATACTTCCTCTACTGCTTTGGAACAGCCTTCATCTAAGGTAAATCTTTCTCTGTCCCAATCACAGGAGGAACCCATTTTCTTTAACTGGTCGATAATTCTTCCACCGTATTCATCTTTCCATTCCCATGCTCTCTTAAGGAATCCTTCCCTTCCTAAGTCTTCCTTATCAATGCCTTCTTTTTTTAACTGTTCAATAATCTTTACTTCCGTGGCAATACTTGCATGGTCAGTACCTGGCTGCCATAGTGCGTTGTATCCTTGCATTCTCTTAAAACGAATGAGAATATCCTGCATGGTGTTATCCAGCGCATGTCCCATGTGTAATTGCCCCGTAATATTTGGCGGTGGAATCACAATGGTAAATGGTTTCTTTGTCTTATCAACTTCAGCATGAAAATACTTTTTATCCAGCCATTTTTTATACAATCTGTCTTCTATGTCCTTAGGATCATAGGTTTTAGCCAATTCTTTTTTCATAATAACCTCTATTCCGGCGCTTTAGCGCCTTTTTAATAACGATAGCGATTTGTGCACCAGCACAAATTGCTGGTTGAAAAAATTTTTTTTCAACCTAATCTCTATTCTGGCGCCTTAGCGCCTTTTTAATAACGATTGCGATTTGTGCACCAGCACAAATTGCCGGTTGAAAAAAATATTTTTTCAACCTAATCTCAAATTCCGGCGCTTTAGCGCACAAAAAAAGTCCTCGTCTTTTAAAGGACGAAGGACCGTGGTACCACCTTTATTTGTGATAATTTATAACTTATATTCAAAAGGATCCATTGTAAATGATTACTTCTTTCATCTATAATAGATAAGTTATAATTGATATCACCTCTGCGAAGTCTGGTTAATTCCATACCTCTTAGCCTGTAACGGGGCTTACCGTTATTTCCTACTAAACAATAAATTGTTTTTGTTCAGAAATACTGTTCAGGAGCTACCTTCAATAAGTTTTCATTAAGATAACTTTTCAGCCAATGAGTTATCCTCTCTGCTAAGAAATGCTTATCTAATCCTCTCCATCACTACATTTAAGTTATATAAAACATTTTGCTTATTACTTACTATAATATGCAAAGATTAATTGTCTGTCAAGTGGTTTTTACAGGCAGTGGTAGATAGAGCCATCCCAATTAATTTATCTGCATAGTCTGCCATAAATAAAGGAATATTTAACATGTCCCCATCCTGTTTTAGATTATTCAGTGAAAATCTCACCCTCAACTTAACTTGATCAGGGAATTTCTCTTTAAAACTTTTCAGGCTGCGGCTCTCCGTATTTGTTTCTGCCTTAACTTCCACAGGAATAATATCATTCTCACGTTGTATCAAAAAGTCTACTTCATAAGGTGGGTTTGTCTGTGACCAGTAACGAGGTATAACCTCAAACTGATTTTTTAGTGCCTGCAAAACATAATTTTCGGATAATGCCCCTTTAAATTCGGTAAATAATCGGTTTCCCTCTCCAAAAGCCGTAGGAGCAAGATGGGCAAGCCTGCGAAGCAATCCCACATCTACAAGGTAAATTTTAAAAGCAGATAGATCATCATAAGCTGCGATGGGTAATCCCGGTGCCGAACTACGATAAATTTTACTAACTAAATCAGCATCCACCAGCCATTGTAATGCACCCTCATACTCTCTGGCTCTAGCTCCCTCTTTCACTACTTTATAAATAAATTTCTTGTTCTCTCTTGCCAATTGGGATGGAATTGACCTCCATATCATAGATATTTTAGGGAATTCTTTTACCTCCGGATGTTTGGCAAAATCCCGTTCATATGCATCTATAATATTGGATAACGCCATTTGCATAGCTTCAACATCACGCTCTTGTGTCCACATCATGACAGGTTCCGGCATGCCTCCAATTACATAATACATCTTTAACTTCTCATACAAGGGATTAAAAAAAGCATCCGGTATTGGCTCAAGAGTATCTATACTCTCAAAATAATTCACCAAATTATTATCTCCATTTGCCATCAAAAATTCAATAAAGGTCATTGGATTCATTTGAAGAAAATTTACCTTCCCTACTGGAAATGAGGAGGGCTTTGCAAGAGATATTCCTAAAAGTGAGCCGGCACAAGCAATATGGTACTGGGGTGCATTCTCACAAAAATACTTCATTGAATTAATAACTTTAGGGCAATCCTGTACCTCATCAAAAATAATGAGCGTATTTTCAGGTTCTATCCTTTGTCCTGTTGCCAGTATTAAATTTTGTAAAATTCGTTCCACATCTTTTGTACTTTCAAAAAACTGCTTATATTCCTCATGCTCATCAAAGTTAAAATATGCTGTATTCTTATAATATCGTTTTCCAAATTCCTTAAGAATCCATGTTTTTCCTACTTGACGTACGCCCTTTAAAATCAACGGCTTGCGAAATTTTGAGTTTTTCCATTTAATTAAATCATTTAGAATTAACCGTTCCATGTCATTCCTCCAATACTTCCCATCATGGGTAACATTCTATTATATCTTTTAATTAAATTATAAACTAAATTTTGTAAGAAAGCAAGGTTAACCACATATTTATATATAATTTTGTGATTTTTGCCACACTATTATATATCTTGTGGTTAATATATTTCATTTATTCTTCTCAAGAAGTAATGAAAATGGAGTTGCGCCAGCCCAATCAGCTTAAACGCAACTCCATATCCAAAGTCATTGTGTCATTAGTACAAAACAGATTTCATATAAGCTACATTTACCTATAATCTACTTAATTAATCTATTATAAATACAATCTAGCATATGGATAATCATCCCCCACAGATGGCTTATTATTTGCAGTAAAGGTAATAAAATCCCCGTGAGAATATCCTTCTAAGAGAAGGAGGAGTTCGTTGATTTATACGTAGCAAGAAGTGAATTATAGCTATTTAAAAAGCAGCAATATGGTTCTCTCCTGAGGAATCACTTATTATCCTCAAGAAGAAACTATGCCAGTATAAGGAAGAATTATCAGCAAGTTGTCAGCTCTATAAGGATAAAGCTTAAATAATTAGTGACTTTTTCGACAAAAGGTATTATAATATCCCATAACTAGGATGTTTTTCCATTAACATTATAATACTTTATTGATTGGAGTGAGGGTTATGAATCTTTTAAATGCTAAAAGAAAGGTTACAAAAGAGGCAGTAAAAGCTGTAGAACACACAGTTTCTATCCCAACTGTTACAGAGCCAGCTGTAAATGTGGGTTGTGGTAATGAAGAAGTATTAATAGAATTAAATAAGTTGTTACAATTTATAACTCAACTTGATTATGTAAAGGAAGTTATTGTTGAGACCAATCACCAAAATAGTATGATTAGTAATATTGCTGCAAGCAGTGAGGAGTTAAGTGCATCGACAGAGGAAATATCCAGCTTTGTCCAAGAATCCTACAAAGTTACCAATGGTGGTGTAGATACCTTAACCTCTTCCATTGACAAAATTAATATGTCATTCAAACGTATGGAAGTAACCATTAATAAAACTTATCGTGCACAGGAGGCTATGAAACAGGTAAACGACAGCGCAAAAAAAATTGATAATATGGTAGGTATTATTAAAAATGTTGCTGATCAGACCAATTTATTAGCTCTTAATGCCTCCATCGAGGCAGCCCGTGCTGGGGAGCAAGGACGTGGCTTTAGTGTAGTAGCTAATGAGATTAAAAAATTAGCAGAAAGCACAAAAGAGCAGGTAAATTTCATATATGATACTGTAAATGCACTATCCAAGGAAATTACCAATACTACAAATTCGCTTAATGAAGCAACCGAATCTTATAATAATTCAAAAGATTATATTGACGATGCTATTTCTTCCATAAATGGAATGAATGAAGTCTTAGGTGGTATAAGTAATAGCTTTTTGGAAATATCCTCAAACATTCAAGAGCAAACTGCAGCTTCTGAGGAAATAGCAAGCAGTCTGCAAATAATAAGTGAAAAGAATGATTTATTAAAAGAAAATACCGAGAAAACCGGAAAAGCTTTTTACGATATTTCTAAAGCAATAGATGAGATTCGACTATTTACATATCAACATGCGGATAACTTACCCATGAAAGAATCCATAGAAATATGCATCTGTGATCATTTAATGTGGAAATGGCGCGTATATAATATGATTCTTGGAAATGTAACCCTTGATGAGAATACGGTAGGTACACATTTAACTTGCCGTTTAGGTAAATGGGTATCGAATCAAAATCAATCCAATATGACAGTAAGAAATATAATTAAAGAATTAGAGCAGCCTCATTCTGCTGTTCATGATTTAGCTAAAAAGGCGATTAAACAGTATAATGGGAAAGACATTAATGGGGCAGAGCAAACCTTGAAGAAACTCGAAGAAGCTTCTCAGCAAGTAGTTGGTTTATTAAGGAAAATACAAAGTATAGTTATATAGATAAGTGTGTCATTCAGGGGGCTTGTGCTTGTCATTCTGAGCCTGTGTGTTTAGCATTCTGAGCCTGTTGCGTTTGGCATTTTGAGCCTGTTGCGTTTGGCATTTTGAGCCTGTGTGCTTGTCATTATGAGCTTGTACGTTTGGCATTATGAGCTTGTACGTTTGGCATTATGAGCTTGTACGTTTGGCATTATGAGCCTGTGTACTTGTCATTCTGAGCCAAACGGCGAAGAATCTAATTAGTCTATGATACCTGAGCCAAACGGCGAAGAATCTAAATAGTCTATGATATCTGAGCCAACGGCGAAGAATTTAAATAGTTTATGATATCTGAGCCAACGGCGAAGAATTTAAATAGTCTATGATATCTGAGCCAACGGCGAAGAATCTAAATAATCTATGATATCTGAGATTCTTCGCCGCCGGCTCAGAATGACAAATAGGTTGGTCCAGAATTGTCACGCTTAACAGCACCACTATGAACGAAATGGATTCTTCGCAAATTCAACTTCGTTGAATTTTTGCTCATAATGACATGCTTTTATAGCAACGACAAATATGTTAACTCAGAATGACAACATATAGGCTTGGAATGATATAATGTATACTTAGAACAATACATACGTAGGCTGCTTATACATAGGCTTAGAATACATACATTGGCTCAGCTTGATATTCTTAATCCTATAGATTAATACCGAATCTTTCTAACAGCTTAATAATATCTTCTTTTTTCTCCGGATTCTTATCTAAGATTTTTTGAATTTCTTCAATACTACGTTCTTTTATTTTATTATTATAATCAATTCTTTCTCTTAACTTTTGCCTTCTTACGTTAAGCCGGTGTCTTACTTCAACCATTTCTTTATTATCAATGATTGCAACAGCTTGATAAAGCCAGATTTCCGGATCAGCCAATTCATATTGTTTTAGTTTCTGAATTATTTGTCTGTTATACTGCTCTAATAATTCTGAGTTCTGGCGATAACGTTTTTCTTCTTCCTTAGCTTTTAAGTATAACTCCCAAAGATAATGAAATTCTTCATAACTTTTTACCATATACTTTTGATAATTATAATCCAGTGCATTTAGGTTGTTGATGTATTTAATTTTTACTTTATTAAGTAAATGAATTACTTTATTTATTTTTAAATCTGTTATCCTGCTTTGTTTTCTATTCATACTGCTTTGATATAATATATATATAATACACCCCAAAGCCATAACTATGGTTAATATAAAAGGAATCTGCATATCAGCCTTGAAGGAATTTTGCAGAAGATAAAGTATTATAAATAAAGTAATAACTAATACACTAATGGTTGTCGATATTTTTTTCAAATAAAATTGTTTATCCTCTAAATCTTCACGTTTATCATATAAAGCATTCTTCTCCCTTTCCAGGTAACCCATGTCTTTATTAATGGCTTCTTGATAAGTTTCATACTCTTTTATCTTTGTTAGTTCAGAAGGTATTATTTCTTCATATTTTCTGATATTGACAAACTGAGAATCTGAGATTCTAACTGTACTATTTTGAAACTTAGAGCGCTCCCTGGTAAAAGTAATTATTTTTCTGGCTGCATCATTTAAAAGTTCTCTATCTTCTGCTGGTATTTGATCTATTTTTTGAATATCTGTTAAGTAAGATGTGACTGCTTGATATTCTACTTTAAGTTCCTCCATTTGCCTGTTAGATTCCAGTACCTGCTCACAATTTTCTGTAATAATTCTGCTTGGATCATCGCTATAATCCATATTATATCTTTTTTCAATGGAATCTTCATCATAAATTTGGGAAGCACCATTTATCTCTTTATGATTTTTGTCTTTCTGATTTTTGTCTTTCTGATTTTTGTCTTTCTGATTTTTATCTTTCTGGCTTTTATCTTTCTGATTTTTATCTTTCTGACTTTTATCTTTCTGACTTTTATCTTTCTGATTTTTATCTTTTAGACCGTTATCCTTATTCGATCCAAGTAATCCCTTTAGAATTCCCATTTTGAGTACCTTTCTTTACAATTCTAAAATTCTTATGGTTGTTGCAAAATAAAAACGTCATTTTACTTCCCCATTAAGGTTAAATTAAGAATTTTCTCTTCGAAAATCCTGTTTCCATCTATTAATTAATTCATCGGCAATTCTATACAAATGATTAATCCTTCCGGTTTGTTTGCATTCCTGAAACTCTTCCATAACCTTATATTCTTGGGTTTGCTTTGCTTCCTCAAGACTGGTATTGATCTCATCTTGTATCTCATTTTTAAAAGTTTCTGATAATCCGTATGCATCTGCCTCCTCTGAGAAAATGCTATCTTGTTTACCAAGCTTTAATGCCATAAAATATTGTTTTAAGGATTCGGGATTCTTATTTCTTTCATATGCTTCCTTAAAGCTTTCCGCAGCCTCTGCTATTCCTGTCATATTAAGTTTTATAATAGCTAAATTGTGAAGAATATTTCCATATTCCTCAGTGGATAAACCCTTTCCTTCTTCACCATCTAATATTTTCTCATATGTATTAGCTGCTTCTGCAAATTGCCTGTATTTTAAATAATTATCTGCTTTCTTCTTCAGTTTCTCATAAGGAGATAGTTTTACCAGCTCATCTAAATTGCGTATAAACTCCTTTATCTCAGATTCAGTGTAATAATCACAGCTGCATAAAATACTTACTGCTATTTCTTTAAAGCTGCAGCCACTATTTTTTAATTCTCTTAATTTATCAGCTCTATCTACTAAGTTCAATTCATCCTTTAGCCACCTTATAAGAGGCTCACCGAAAAAGTCTTCATTTAACAATTCTACATTGTTGTAGACGTAGTAGCACAATTCCTCAATGGTATAAACTTTTGTATTGGTTATTTTAAAATAATAGGGTATGTAAGCTTGTTTTTCATTACAAATAATCAGTTTCCCCATTGATTTCCTCCTTTATTTTACCCAGTCTCTTATTTTGCTCAGTCCCTTATTTTGCTCAGTTCCTTATTTTGTTCAGTCTCTTATTGTATTCAATCTCCTATTGCACTCAGTCTCTTATTGCACTCAATCTCTTATTGCACTCAGTCTCTTATTGCACTTAGTCTCTTATTGCACTCAGTCTCTTATTGCACTCAATTTCTTATTGCACTCAGTCTCTTATTGCACTCAGTCTCTTATTGCACAACAATTTCTTCTGACCAAACTTGCCCTGATGCTGGATAAAAGTCACCAAATCCTTTATCTCTTAAAGTTATCACTGCATTGGCATAATCTTTGAACTTAATATAGATTCCAATTCTTGTAGTTCTATTAGGGCGTTCTGGAAGCCCTGTTAAATTAATCTTATACCCTTTGGATTCTCCACTTATTATATTTTTTAATTTAAGGGTAATTTCTTGTTCATCATCCAATATGATATCCAGATTATTATTTATTTCATACCAGAGTTCTCCTGCTTTTACTAGTACTACATCTGCAATTTTCCCATTATAATACCCGGTGATATATATATCGTTTGTAATCATTTCTTTGCTTAAAAATAAATAATCTGATAACTTAGAGTCACCTGCTAATTCTTTTGCCATATAGCAGGCGCCTTTAACATACAGGTTTTGACCTTTAAATACACGCCTGCCTACACAAAGCTCCTTTAATGTATTATCCGCCCAATTGCCATCAAAGCCAAGTCCTGTTGCATAAATGGTTGAAACAATCTGTTTATGTAAAACACTATTTGCTATATTTCCAAAGATGTATTCCAGATTTTCTCCATTTTTATATTCTTCCAACATGGGATAACTTAAAGTTTCTCTGAAATCTTCTTCCTTAAGTCCTACCACATATGGTTTTACCTTATGATTGATGTAGATTTGGGAGTAAGTTAAACCTTGCTCATCAAAATCAAACAATCCAATATCATTCATCCACAGTTCTTTACTTTGGCTTAAAGCAAAATACTGATAACTGTGAGAATGACTTTGAATAAATCCCCGGTCTTTTCCGATACCTAAGTTTTCCAATACCTGATATAGACCATTTACAACATTCTCATCCAATTCTTTTAAAGTTATGACAAGCTTTAAAATAGTGTTTGAAGGGAATTTTTTCTTCAAAAGCAGCAAACATTTGCGAAGGAATTTTTCCATTAAAGATATGGAATCAAATTCTGCGTCAAATATTTTAATATTCTCACCTGTCTTAAGCTTGGTTAATAACCCATCTATAAGTACACCCGTACCTAATTTACCACAGGAAACTGCTTCCTCTCCAAAAATCCAATCCTTCGAGTAGTTTTTAACACCTACCGCTGTAGGTATCAAATACCTGCTTTCTTCTAAGTCAACACAAAAGGATTCCGGCTCATGGGTTTTATAATTAAAATAACTAAGCTGAGAGAAATCATCACACAAATCAAACCCTACTATTAAGTTTCTTTGATCATTGCCCAGTTGCTCACTCATAATAACCTCGATTCTGGCGCTGGAACGCCTTGGAATAAAGTAATTTGCGCTGGTGCACAAATTGCCAGCCGAAAAAACAAGGTTTTTCAACCTAATCTCCATTTTACCGAAACACTGAAAATTTGGATATCAGAGCAATTTCCCGTGAGAAAAATTTAGATTTTTCTCACTGTCCTATTCGTGTAATCCTGCCTAACATTCTATAATGGTTTGAATATTTTAGATATGACATAACTTTTTTTTATGTAACTTTCTATGCTGTCAAGCATGGTTTTCTCATCTTTCATATCCATAGCCATTAACATAAAGTTTAGATGATTAAATCTGGTATCCTCTTCTAATTCAATATCTTCACCTAGTTTTACATCCTTGCTTTCCGTAATATTAACCTGTCCTTCCTGGTTCTCTTCAGTGATATAATACTGGATACTTTCATTATAAAATACAATAAACTCCTTCACGTGGATGCCTAGATAGACATTTTCCATAGTTTCTGTGATAAATTCTTCCCCATTATTTTGATCTTCCACTTGGTAATGTATGTTTACCTTATGTTTCGGATCTGTAATATATTCTATAAAGAATTTATTTTTTAACTGTGCCGGTAATGCAAAGTGCTTTTCAAAATATTGAAAGAAAGGTAGAATAATTCCCCTTTTTATATATTTTTGCACATTTATTTCAGCAAATTCTAAGTCTTTATCTTCTAAAACTTCTTGTTGTGAAAATTCCTTTAATAAAGCTAACATACAAACATCATTTTCTTCATAGGTTAGTTCTCTTTTCATAATCTGGAATAATTCCGGCTGTATGAATCTGTCCTTTACTAAATATTGATAACCACTATAGGATAAAAATCCTCGAACAATCTTATGATTGTAACCTTGCTTATAATAATCCATAAATACAGACAAAGTGTCCACCAGATAACTCTCTGTGAAAAGCACTTGTACTATAATTCGCTCATCTAATTCCAATGTATCAATTTCAAAGTTGGAAGCTGCTTCCCATATATGAAACATTTCCTCAGTAGTTCCATAAAAATGTTTTACCATATAACGTAAAATATCTTCATTGTATTTACCGTTTTGGAAAATATAATAGCATAAGTCGCCTAACACATCCTCTGACTTATGGGAAGTCGAAAGATTATCCATAACATTTTTCTGGTTTATTGCTATATTTAAACCATCATCTCCAGTAAATTGCATATTCTGTAATACCCTGGAACATAGTTTAATAAGACGGTTAAGAGCAATTCCTTCAAAGCCATATTCCTCTAAGCCAGCCATAGCTTTCTGGTATAAGTCTCGAATAATACATAATTCCATGATTTTGTTTCGTTCTTCTTTACCAAGATCTTTAAAATCAATTTCCAGTAAATAAGACTCCAGGCGTTCGCCTTCATAATAATCGTAATAATAATCAATTAATGTAAGAATATTCTCTTTATGATACTCCTTGGATAATTCAGGTATTTGTAATACTCTTTTTATTAATTCGATTGACCTTTCATCTACCTTCTGATAAACCTGTACTTTTTCTAAAAGATTTAAAAGTAACATTGGATGGTCGATTTCATATTCACTACAAATATTAATAAAATCCTCTGGTCTCATAAGTTTATTCAGTGTATATTCTACAGTTACAAAATACCTGTTGCCAGATTCATCTACCAAGTAAAGTTCTGCATTCTCAGTGTAAATATCAATTTGTGCTGCTCCATTGACTAACGGAGTATATACTTCACTATCTAATTCCTTATGGGCAACAAATACACCTTTCATGTTAGGATTATTACAGTATATTTCTTGTTTGTACATAATGTACGGAAGTTCTTTCGCTATCTCTGGAGTAATCACCTCTTGAACTAATATTTCCTCATATAAAATTGAAAGACTGGAATTAATATTGTGGGATGCCAGCTGTTTTAATGCAAACTGCTCCATGTGCTTTAAGTAAGTTCGGTAAATGGTCTGATTTGCTTCCTTATTCTTAATTACATATGCATAAAGAAATGCCTTTTTATGGTCATGAAGATTGCTGTTATATATAAAGTATAGAAGAACAGATTGAGGAAGGGTAATATCTTCATCCTCATTCATGGAGTACATATAGTATTCATAAAGTTCTGTAATACGTAATTGCTCTTCTACTCCTAACTGGAACCATCTAAAATAGGTATTACTTCTTCGATGTCCTTTTATCAACAAACCGCATATAGCTGATAAAGCATCCTTATATTTATACTTTTCATAAATTAAGCATAAACATTCGTAAACCAGTCTGTGAAAACCTTTTCGTTTACCTGCTAAATAGGTAAACTGCAAAGCTACATCTTTATTGATATAATCCTGCCTTAATCCCCAATGTAACACTTGTAATTCAAAGGGTCCAAGTTCATGGAAAATCGTTGGTTCCTCGTTAAATATAGCCACTGCTTCAAAATACATAATGGGACTGTGACAGCCTTTTACATAGGCTTTCTTGATATCCTCCAGTTTTAGCACTTTGTTATTCTCATATCTCTTATCGATATAAAGTAAAAACCACAAAAGCCTCCAGTCATCATATCTGGTTTCATATAAATCACGTGTATGAACCAGCGCCGTCTCAATGTAAGCATCTCCCTTATATAGTAGAGCTTCCAGATATAAATAAGCACAATAGGAAATCACATGGGATTTATATAACTCTTCCAGTTTATCTTTATATTGTTCCAGTATTTCTTTAGCCCAAGTATCTTTATTCGATATAATATGTAAATGTGCTTTTAGCAGCTGATACTCTTCTTTTTTCTCTTCGTCAAAAACCATGACATAATCCAGTAATTCCATATTATCTGAAACATATTTTGCTAAAGGAATTCGATTTATTCGAAAATCTAAATAATTTTTTTCTATTTTGAAAAGAGAAGTTTTTATTTTACTGCGATTGTAATCTGGTATAAGCTTAGTTCCGCTGCATTTACAATTCACTTCCACCACAATAGTCTGATGTACCGTTTTAATATTAATTTGACCGTAGTGATTGCCAGGCTTTAGCTTCTCCGGATTAATAATGAATTCTAACGGATAGTTATTACCTATAAAGTTTTCAGACAAAATTATTTTATGTTCTAATTCAATAAAGGAAGAATCCGTACTGACACAAATCTCCGTATAACCCCAGTTATCTTTCGTTAGTGTAAGTTTATCCTTAAAGCCTTCTTTTTCGATTTGATAATTTAATAAGAGTTTATCAACGGAAATATTGATTCGCAGCTTTTTGTGAACAGCAATTAAAAATTCTTCCATAGCTTGACTTGTAGATTTGCTTTTTAAAAGATTCTCATATAATTGTATATACTTTTTCTCATAAAGCAAAAAGACTGGTATAAATTCATCTGATTTAAAGATTTTTAGTGCTTCCGCCCAATCAGCTTTAGCAAGATTCGTAAATTGAAATAAATCCTTTATCTTTCCCATGGATGAATTACAATATGGTGCCTCTATATTTGCTGTAAATGGAATCTGCATTTCACCACAATCGCTAACAATGCTAATTGCCCCTTTAACATTGTCACCAGGGCTCATATTTTTCCCATTAAACTGATATTCTATTGTATTAACGGATTCTGTGAATCTGGTTTGTTCTAGTTTTAATAATTGATTAGAGGAATAAAGAATCCCTTTTATCTGGGTATTATTACTATTCTTTATGGTAAAACTACCAGTATAAGTATTACCTGAAATAATAGAAATCTCTATTTCCTCGTTGGAGACTATAATACGAGGAGTTTCATATTCAAATATTCCCTTAGCCAGCCGTTCCACTTTCTCTTTCAATTTCTCCACCCCAAATTTAATATTCTGATAAAATATATTACTTTTTCACGATTTCAATTATAATGATTATAACACTAATCGACATAAATTAGCAATAGTCTCTTGCTCTTAAGATTGCCAATTTCAATAAATCAATAAATTCAATAAAGTTCAATAAAGTTGAACAGTTCAGCCTGTGGCATCCCATCTTCCTTTTACTTCCTCACCTTCGTGGGTTCAGACCACTCCGCTTCACGAGATGCACGAATCTAACCTTCTTTACGTATACCCACTAGAAAGATTACAAAGGTTAGATTGGACAGTCTGGGTAAAAGGAAGATAGGATAACGCAGGGAGCATAAATAAAGAAACAAGGGAACTGATTTGTTACATGCGGATGGTAACGGACCTGAGATCTGGAAGAAGGACCAAGTATGATTATGCAGAAAGGATAAAAAAAGGAAAAACACCATATATTCTAAATGCAATAGACAGCATCACGGAACTGGTCATAGCCCAGCTTCCAATGTAGCAAAAAGAGAATGAGATGACGGCGATACCCAGACTCCTTGAGCTTTTAAATATCAAGGAAAGCATTATAACGATTGATGCGATTGGAACAACCCAGCAGATCATGGGTGCAATTGAAAATGGTGAAGGACATTTTGTACTTACAGTAAAAAGATCAAATCCACTCACCTACGAAGAATTGGGAAATCTATTTGATATGCTGGAAGATGAAAAGAAAAAGTTGGATAGAAATCCGAAGTATCAATCCGTCTTTGAAGAGTATCTGCAAACTTATGACAGTTGTAAAAAGAATCATTTACATGAAATCGTGTCATTGATCTCCTTTGTAAATGATTCTTCTTATGAACATTATAAACAGAACTCTTAGCTTCAGATGGAGTTTTAACCCTGCCTTAAGCTTAGAAATCGTTATCCAGGGACGTAGCCGCCCTTATCTTCCACTTTGATAGAAGATAGGAGTATTAGGGTGGGTGGTCATCGGATAAATTCATTTCCAATAATAGTATACTATATTCAAGGAATAGAGATTGGTGCTTATTCTAGATCTGCTCCATTCGAAGCAATTACTTTTTTATACCATTCAAAAGATTCTTTCTTACTTCTCCTAAGTGTCCCCTTTCCTTCATTATCCTTATCTACATAGATAAATCCATACCTCTTTTTCATCTCACCGGTACTTGCACTAACAAGATCAATACAGCCCCATGGCGTATATCCCATTAGATCAACACCATCCTCATTGACTGCAGCATTCATTGCTTTAATGTGTTCGCGCAGATATTCAATTCGGTAGCTATCTTTAATCTGTCCATGTTCATCGGGAGTATCTACTGCACCCAGACCATTTTCAACGATAAATAATGGCTTTTGATATCGGTCATATAAAGAGTTTAAAGTAATGCGAAGTCCTAGTGGATCAATCTGCCAACCCCATTCACTTGCCTTTAGATAAGGGTTTTTTAAGGTTGCAAATACATTGCCTTCCGTTCCTTTATTTTTATTAGGATCTGCACTGGTTAGTCTGGATGAGTAATAAGAGAAGGAGATAAAATCTACTGTATTCTCTTTTAAGATTTTTTCATCCTCTGCTTCCATTTCTATTGTAATACCTTCCCGCTCAAACAACTTCATGGTATAAGCAGGATATTCTCCTCTAGACTGAACATCAATAAAGAAATAATTTTCTCGATCCTTCTCCATGGATTTCCATACATCTTCTGGCGCACAGGTATAAGCATAAGTATTTCCTGCTGCTAACATGCAGCCAATCCTAAATTCTGGATTAATGGAATGTCCAATCTTGGTGGCTATAGCACTGGCAACTAGCTCATGATGTGCAGCCTGATATTTAACCTGTAATTCATTTTCACCTTCCTCAAAAAGGATTCCTGCTCCCATAAATGGAAGATGAAGAAGCATATTAATCTCATTAAAGGTGAGCCAGTATTTTACCTTATCTTTATACCTGGTAAAAATAGTTTCACAATATCTGGTATAACAATCTATCATCTTCCTGCTCTTCCATGCCCCGAATTCCGAAACCAGATGCATTGGTACATCAAAGTGGCATATGGTAACTAAAGGCTCAATGCCATACTTTAGACACTCATCAAATAAATCTTCATAGAACTTAAGTCCTTCTTCATTTGGCTTTTCATCATTTCCATTTGGAAATATTCTTGACCAGGCAATGGAGAGTCGGTAGCATTGAAAGCCCATCTCTGCAAATAAAGCGATGTCTTCTTTATAATGATGATACATATCAATTGCTTCATGGCTTGGGTAATAATGAGTATCATCACAAGATAACATCTTCCTCTTTCCCATTGCTACAGGGAATCGGTCTTCACCCGATGGTACCACATCTACATTAGCAAGACCTCTTCCTCCTTCTTGATATGCACCTTCACATTGATTGGCAGCAGTTGCCCCTCCCCATAAAAATCCCTTTGGAAATCCCTTCATAATATATACCTCCTATAATATGTCAATTAATCTATCTCCGTTGTTAACATTTTTGCCAGTCTCAGCAATTACATCTGTATAGTCATCTGCGTTGGTTATAATTACTGGAGATATTAATGAGTAACCTTCTTTTTTAATTGCTTCCATATCAAACTCTAATAGAAGCTGTCCTTTCTTTATGCTTTCTTCTTGTTTTACTTTTGCTGTAAAATACTTTCCTTCTAAATTAACAGTATCAATTCCAACATGAATTAAGATTTCTGCTCCCTTGTCAGAGGCAATTCCAATGGCATGATTCGTTGGGAAGAAACTGATAATCTTGCCATCACATGGCGCAAATACTTTTCCTTCTGATGGTAAGATTGCTACACCTTGCCCTAATGCCCCGCTTGAAAATGCTTCGTCGGTTATTTCGCTTAATTCGTTTACTTCACCTTTCATCGGGCTTACTATTGTATCAATGATTCCTTTAGAAGCTCGGTTCGCTGTGCTATTATTCTCAATTTTTGCTGGTTCATCATCTTTATAAGTAATCATAGTTGCCACAAATGCGATGATCATTGCTACTGCAATTCCAATCAATACCCATATAAGGCTGGAAGCATCTTTCGTTTTAGGATTGATGTAACATGGAAAGCCAAATATACCCATTCCTCCTATTGTATAGGAAGTAACTCTTGCTGCACCGATAATTGCACCACCAATAGAAGCTGCGATACATGAGATAATGAACGGTTTCTTCTTAGGAAGTGTAATTCCGTAAATTGCAGGCTCTGTAACTCCAAATATACCTGAAATAAATGCTGGTATTGAAAGTGATTTTAGTTTCTTATCTTTTGTCTTAATTAAAATTGCAAGCACAACTGCTGTTTGAGCAAAGGATGCTGCAAAAAATGGTTGAAGAACATTATCATAACCAAGCGTTGTTAAATTTATCACCATAATTGGTATTAACCCCCAATGTAGCCCAAACATAACAAATACCTGCCATAATGCACCTACGAATGCGCCTTCAATAAGAGGACTTAAATTATAAAGGAATGCTGTTACCTGCCCTACGATTGCAGATGCCCAATTAGAAATTGGTCCAATTACAATAAAAGTCAATGGTACTGCTATCATCAATGTAAACATAGGAACTAAGAAGGTTTTTACTACATCTGGTATCACCTTTTTAAAGAACTTCTCAAACTTGGATGCTACCCATATTGCTATGATAATAGGAATAACCGTTGAACCGTAGCCACCAGCTGGTAAAAGCACTGGAATTCCTAAGAATTTAGTAAAGATTGTAGATTCAAACATACTTCCGGCAAATAACGTTCCCAAAGTCTCTCCACCTGTTAAAGATACAATCTTTGGATAAACCAATGCAAATGCAATTGCCATACCTGTAAACTGATTCAAATTAAACTTCTTTGATGCGGTAAATGCTAATACAATGGGTAAGAAATAAAAGAACCCATCCCCTACAGCATTTAAAATTTGATAAGTTCCAGATGCTTCCGTTAATATTCCAAAGAATAATAGTAATGCAAGAACACCCTTTATCATACCAGTTGCACATAATACACCAAGGGTAGGAGCAAAAACTCCTGATATCATATCAATAAATGCAGCACCCATACTCATTTTTTTCTTTGGAGCATCTTCAGTTTCTTCAGCCTTTGCTCCAAATCCACCAATCTCATTGACAGCTGCGAATACATCTGGTACATGATTTCCGATTACTACCTGATATTGACCACCGCTTTTCATAACGGTTACAATACCATCGGTTGCTTTTAGTACATCCGTGTTTGCTTTACTCTCATCTTTTAATTTAAAACGCAGCCTAGTCACACAATGTGTTAAGCTAATAACATTGGATTTTCCACCAACGTTTTGAATAATAATTCTTGCTAATCCATCATATTTGTTCATAACAATCCTCCACTCCATTTCGTTAAAAATTAATATATTTAACTCTTTTTTATCTAAACACCTTACAGTAAAAGGGTAATTACTAAAGGCAAGAAAATAAAAAAGCCCAAATCAGAAATTCAAGTATACGCGTCTACTTGAATTCCAATTTGGGTTTTGCCTTCGTTAAAAGTAACAATCCGCAAACTGTAATTGCATTTATTCTTCTTTTGAAGTTGTAATTCTTTTAATATGTACTGTTAAATATGTCATTTCGTCATCACTTATAGTCGTCTGATATTCTTTTTCTATGTACTTCTTTATCTTATCAGCACAATGATATGCATTCGGATATTGTTTTTTAATGATATCATTCAATTCCTTTTCATTGGAATCAATGCCTTTTTGCGTTACTATTCTTTGTGTAAAAAACTTAAGATGAGTAATAAAACGCTCATAATTCAAAGATGCTTCATCTAATTCCATATTATAGTGATACTTTACAATCTTTACAATACTTTGAATCATCTTTGCTGCATTAATGGTTTCTGGCATCTCCACTCCAAGTTCTGCATTGATAAAATGAAGTGCAATAGAAGCGGCTTCGTCATCTGATAATTCAATGGAAAGCTCATTGTTTAAGAAATTAACGGCATTCTTTCCTGCCATAAATTCTTTTGGATAAAATCTTTTAATATCCATAAGGAGTGGATTACTGAATTCAATGTTTTGATGATATCGATCAATGGCAAAATTAATATGATCAATCAAAGTAATATATATACCACGCTGCATCTTATTCGTGATAATCTTCTCTGCATCATTAATAATCCGATTCGCCAGCTGCACACGTTCCAAAGGTACATCTGTTAATACATCTTGGAGTCTTTTTGTCTCATCATCACTATCCATGCGGAATATTTTTTGTACTTTTGTTACATCAACAGGCTGCCCTACTGCAGCTCCAAAGCCCAGTCCCCGACCCATTACGATAACTTCCCGATTCTTATCATCAAAAGCGCTTACTATGTTATTGTTAATTAATTTAATAATCTCCATATTTTTTTACTCTTTCTATTATTATTTTAGTAAAAAAATAAACCATACTTCAAAAATGCATTCGCCTGCATCGATTTAAAGTTGGTTTAGCCTGCCTTACCAGTAACAATCCAAGTTAATATGATATCTATACAATATATTACCATAAATGATTATTCCCGTCAAATAAATTTTAACTATTTGATAATATTGCTTAATATTATGCTTTATTTTTAGGCAATTTCACCAAATTAAAATTCCATATATTAATGGATCTGTAAATTGTCTGTATCCAGGACGATACAGGCAAAGGAGTTCAGGAGATGACGGATATATTTTCCTGCGTTCTAAACCTGATAGCGAAGTATGTTTTTAGTGGCATACACAAAGTCCGCTAAAACTAATATAAAATAAATCTCAACTTTTTGGAATAAAAAATCCAAGGGAATATTTTGCACCTTTTTAGGATAAAAACAAAATGAAATCAATAAAAATGACATCCTGCGTTACTTCAAACATAAATGTTTGAAGTAATGGCTTCATGAAACAACCCTATAAATCTTGCACTTTATATTGTAAGATTTGCAAATACGGTATAATATATATAAAAGCAAATATTAAAATAATGATTAGAGAGCCAAAAGGTCAAGGTTAGGTAAGCCTCTTGACAACTCAAAATTCATTTTAAATACAGAAAGGACTTGATCAATTGATTAAACCACAAGAACATTTTCATGGAAGTGATTTAGAGAAAATAGAAGCTATTTACGGCATTAAGAAAGAGGATATTACAAGCTTTTCTGCAAATGTGAATCCCCTCGGTATTTCACCAAAACTTCGTGTTACCTTAGCTGATAGAATAGATGCTATTACCGGATATCCAGACAGAGAATATACGGCACTTAGAAAGTCCATTGCAGATTATATTCATGCAGATATGAACCATATTGTAGTTGGTAATGGTTCCACCGAATTAATTTCTTTGTTTATTCAGATTACCCATCCAAAGAAGGCATTTATTATTGGACCAACTTATTCCGAATATGAACGTGAAATTACATTAGGGGGAGGCAGCTCTCACTATTATCGTTTAGAAGAGGAAACAGACTTTAAACTTGATGTAAAAGCTCTGGAGAAGGAACTATCTGCGGATTTTGACTTACTGGTTATCTGCAATCCAAACAATCCTACTTCTTCCGCTATTCCAGCATCAGATATGCGAAAGATTCTTGATATATGTAAGCAAAAGCATATATATTGTATGGTTGATGAAACCTATGTAGAGTTTGTTGATGATATAAGCCAGATAACTTCTGTTTCATTAGCAGAATATTATAATAATATTATCATTTTACGTGGCATATCCAAGTTCTTTGCAGCTCCGGGCTTGCGTTTAGGCTATGCAATTTGCGGTAATGTGGATTTACTCAGGGAAGTAAATAAGAAGAAAAATCCTTGGACTATTAATACCCTTGCTGCCATTGCTGGGGAGATAATGTTTAATGATAAGGAATATATAGACAAAACCAGAGAATTAATTCGTTCAGAAAGAAACCGAATATTTCAAGTGTTAAAAGAGTGTAAGAATGTGAAAGTATATCCTCCTACAGCTAACTTTGTACTGGTTAAGATATTAAAGGAAAGCGTTACTGCAGCAGATTTATTCGATGCTGCCATTCGTAAAGGTTTCATGATAAGGGACTGTTCTACCTTTCCATTCTTAGATCAGAAATTCATAAGGTTTTGTTTTATGAAACCTGAAAAGAACACAGAACTATTAGAGTTGTTATTAGATTATTTAAAGTAAAAGCAGATTATAAATACTCCTCCCTATAGTATACAATGCCAAAGGGGGCTGTTGCAGAACTGTATAGTATACAATGCCAAAGGGGCTGTTGCAGAACTGTCATTCTGAGAGCATAATTCAGCTTTGCTGAATTTAAAGCTCGAAGAATCCCCTTGTAAGCTGTCATTCTGAGGGCAAATCCAGCAAAGCTGGATTATAAGCTCGAAGAATCCCCCTTGTAAGCTGTCATTCTGAGGGCAAATCCAGCAAAGCTGAATTCAAAGCTTGAAGAATCCCCCTTGTGAGCTGTCATTCTGAGGGCAAATCCAGCAAAGCTGGATTATAAGCTCGAAGAATCCCATTTTAGAGAGAGATTCTTCAAGCATAATTCAGCAAGCTGAATTTGCTCTCAGAATGACAAATAGTACCTTACCTTTGCTTACAAAGTGAGAATTGCAAAGCTTTTAACTGATTGCCCTTAAAGGCAGGTAAAACTCTTGGGCATATTCATTGAGAAGTCGGACTGTATTTCTTATATCACTTTCCGTTGTATCCGGATGAATTGCACAAATTCGTAAAACCTTTTTGCCATTTAGTTCTGTAGTAAAGACACCAGCATAACCATTATCAATAATTGCCTTAGAGATTTTCTGATTTAGTTCATCCGCCTGTTCTTCTGTTATGCCAGAAGGAGCAAAACGGAAATTCACAATGGCAAGTTGCGCATGGGAAATAATTTCCCAATCTCTTTTCTTTTTTAATTCATCCTCTGCCCATTCTGCAAGCTGGAATCCATGCTCTATAGCCGCACCCATAGCATCTGATCCCATTACCTGAAGGGTAAACCATAATTTCAATCCACGGGCAGGACGGGTCAGTTCCATTCCCATATCCCCATAGTTTATCTGATCTTCCTTTGCTTCCAGATCCTTAAGGTATTCCGGATGGGTATTAAAGGTATTAAATAGATTTGCTTTGTTCTTTACCAGAACCATACTGCAGCCATAAGTCTGAAACAGCCACTTATGGGCGTCCCAACTAATACTATCTGCTGCTTCAATTCCTTTAAGCAGATATTTATATTTCTTCGTCAATAATACTGAGGCTCCATATGCACCATCCACATGCATCCATATACCGTAGTTTTGACACAAAGAAGCGATTTCTGGCAGTGGATCGACACTGCCGGTATTGGTAGTGCCAGCACTTGCAATTACAACAAATGGAATCAGCCCATCTGCTATATCCGCTTTTATGGCATTTTTTAATTGTTCTACATCCATTCGGAAACAACCGTCGGTGGGTATTTTTCTGATTCTGGTATTGGGAATTCCAATAATCCGTAAACCTTTTTCCACAGAGCTGTGAGTCTGATCCGATACGTAAGCTACACCTAAATGCCGTGTTTCCTCTTTTAATATAGTATCACGAGCGGCAGTCAATGCCGTCATATTTGCCATAGAACCACCGGACACAAACAATCCGCCGGACTTTTCTGTATAGCCTGCCTGTTCGCAAAGCCAGCCAATCAATTCCTGTTCAATACAGCTTGCTGCAGAGCTAGTCGCCCAGCTTCCAGCATGGATATTATAGGCTGCCGTCATAATATCTCCAAGCCAGGATAACATGGACACAGGTCCTGGAACAAATCCAAAAAATCTTGGATGATTTACCCTTGCCCTGTATTTATAAACATCTTCCATCATCTGGGTTACTGCTTTATCTATAGGGCACCCCTTAGCTGGTATGCCAATTTTCTTCAGCTTGGCAATTTGGTTGTCATCTGCTTCAAGTGTAATCTTATGAGCAGCCAATTCCCCCTTATTGGCACAAAACATCTGCACGAAATCCTCCACTGCCCTCTGAATTTGATTGTTAAATCTCATTTCCTGTTTGTTCATCCTATTGTCACCTTACTTACTTAAAATATTGGAAACGTCCTCGAAAAACTTGACTTTTCTTACTACCAATAGTACCATGTAACCATGTATTTGTAAAATTCATAGATTTGATAATATATATTTAAATTATTAATAGGTATAAGGTTGAGAGAAAATATAAAAATAGAAGGAATGCCATAAATCGATTCTTTCAACCTATTTATTTGTGGCAGTATCACATCTGCAAGCAGATGTGATATGCAATGGGTGTAAATATGGAATTCAGAAATATTGTAACTTTTTTAAGGGTAGCAGCAACGCAGAATTTTTCCAAAGCAGCAGAACAACTTGGGTACTCACAATCCACTGTCACGATTCAGATACAGCAACTGGAGAAAGAACTGGGAACACAGCTTTTTGAAAGAATAGGCAAACAAGTGAGCCTGACGGAGCAGGGAGAGGCGTTTATCTTTCATGCCAACGAAATCATGAGGGTCACCAATACTGCCAAGACCTTTGCATCAGACGCTGATATTCCCACAGGGTCACTTCGTATCGGAAGCGTGGAATCCCTATGTACAGCAATACTTCCGGAACTATTGCTACAATTTCACAACGTCTGTCCTCGGGTAGAGACTATTATAAGAACCGCTACAACAGAGGAATTGATAGATATGACCAAATGCAATGATATTGATTTGTTCTTTACATTGGATAAAAAGGTATATGGTTCAGAATGGGTTAGGGCTGTACAGCAGGAGGAAGATATTGTTTTTGTAACCGCAAGCAGCCACTCCTTTACAGATGGAGAAAAGGTTGATTTACAGGCGATTATAAAAGAGCCCTTTATTTTGACAGAAAAAGGCGGCAGCTACCGTTATGAATTGGAGACCCTCCTTGCTGCACAGGAAATGGAAATCAGACCTGTATTGGAAATTGGCAATACGGAAACTATCATTCATTTGTTAGAAGAAGGTATGGGAGTTTCCTTTCTGCCACTGTTTTCAGTGGAAAAAGCAATCAAGCAGGGTACCCTGTCCCGGATTCAAACAGATATCCCTACAATACAGATGTGCAGCCAGCTTCTCTATCATAAAAATAAATGGGTCACTCCCCAGATGCAGGCATTTATTACAATCGTACAGGATTTTTACAAAAGGAAATAAAGAGTCTTCGTAATCACATCGCATTATAGAAATATCATTATTTTTTTTGTAATTTCTCATTGATTTGCTTAATTCTATTTTTAAGGAAAGAATATTGAATAACCCAAATAATCAAATAGATAATTACGAAAATGACAATATAGCTAACCACTCCTCGTACTGTTCTCTCCATCCAATAGCATATATAGGCTATAGTTATAAACGAACATGAAATAGTTAGAAAATGCAGAACCGTTTGCTTTGTAAAGCTCCAGCTTTCAACTTCAAATATTGCTGAGGCAGCTGCAAATACAAAACCTATAGTTCCACTAAGAATGTATTGAAGTACAAACGCATTCATTTCACTTCCTGCCGCTTCAATCAAAGCAGGAACAACAGGTAAATACTCACCCTGACCTTTTATCAGTGATATAATCATAGTAATCGTTACAGATATAAAAATGCCTGTTGGGAAAAATAAGAAACCACGAAAAAGAGCTTTTTTTAATGTCATAGTAATCCTCCTTATATTTAAATTTATAAAAACTATTTACCTATATCTCCAAATAATTCTTAATTTTTTCAATGTATCTTCTGGATACAAAGGATTTTTCTCCGGATTTATATTTTAGGGATATAGTACCGCTCATGCTCATATCTAAACTTACTACTTTTTTAAAGTTTACTATCTCAGAATTAGATATTCTCATAAACGAGGTGCCTGCCAGTCTATTTTCCAATTCGTATAATCGGTACTTTAACTGAGCAGTATCTTTTTCTAACTGAGCAAGTACTTTTTGTCCTTGAGCATAGATGCGTATAATATCATCAGGTCTGATTAATAGTATTTCTCCGTTTTTATATCCAGCTAAGGATGAATACTCAACACCAGATAGACTTTTAGCCAAATCATTTATTTCTTCTGTTATTTCATTGGTATAAATTATCACTTTAGGTTGTGTACAATTAGGATCAAGCTTTATATTGACTTCCATCTTATCCCTCCCAGCAATTTCAGTTAACTGATGGTTCCATTATATTGGATAACAGATTTGCTGTCTATAGGTTATATATAAGTGGTCGTTATGAATACATAAGTGGATTAATTTGATAAACGATATAAAAAGTTAGCTTATTAAGTAGGACGCTTTGCCTGGGGGGTGTTGAGAACTCAGAAAGTGCTAATTGGGTTTTTG